>SDBV01000026.1_pt1 | contig 136062 bp, 233 predicted proteins | sample 2277081 | NCBI WGS metagenome assembly SDBV01 (sample SAMN10402039, study PRJNA504765) | marine sediment metagenome | isolation source: marine sediment core GS10_PC15, 223 cmbsf | place: Arctic Ocean: Southern Knipovich Ridge | collected 2010 | reverse complement strand
GATGACATGATCTTGTTATCGATCATCTGATCTCTCCTCGACATAGACCTGAATCGCTTGCAATCTTACCAGGTTCACACCGATCTCGCTCTCTTGAATTTCGATCTCTTCCAGGTCCTTGATCATGTTCCACGCCGCCTTTACGTCCTTTGCCAGTGATCCTAGCGGTTGCTGCTGTGCGAATCCGAGTTCCTCGGGGAACAGAACCAGCCCCGCGTCCTTGCAGGCTGCCATGGTGTAGGCGGCAACTTCCTCTGAAAAGGGGACGCTTGGTCGCATATAGGATGCCTCTCCGACGGCCCAGGCCATTTCTCCGGGACTGGGAGGCTCGATAGTAAAGAAGTCAGGGATGTGATCCGAGAAGGCCTGGACAACTTTTTCGAAGACGTTCCAGTCTTTCCAGAATGAGTCGGTGAGGTAGATGAGCTTCGCGGCATTGACTTTGTTCCTCACCAGTTCGGACAGATCGGTTCCGAAATCCTTTTTAATGGTGGCCCAAAGAGTCTCGGGCTCCCACTCGAACCATTGGCGGTCGTACTTCTCAACCAACCTCTTGACATACCACGACGGAGCTTTATTCCCCTGCCAAGAACCACTCTCCTTTGGTTCCTCCTCCGCCAGCTTCTGGATCGACCCATTCATACGGGAAGGTCGGAATGCTTCAATGAAACATTCGTCCGGAGTCATCTCCCTCGCTGCCTCGTCCCGAAGATCGGCCACAGTCTCTACTCTCGTCATGTTTGCCTACGATTCGCACGAGTATTTGATGAACTCCGCGAAGAGGCCATGCGCCGTCTTGAGTTTATCCTCGATCCCCTTTTCCTCCTCGTCCGTCAACAGGCCCTTGTCGAACAGGACGTGGTGATTAGGACAGAGAGTTAGGACATTCCACCAAAGCATCGGTCCGCCTTTATGGGCTTCGACGATATGCGCTAACTCTATGGCCCGAAACCACCCGCAGATCTCGCAGCATGGACGGTAGTAGCCGAGCTTGAGAAGTTTGTCTCTTGTTCTCGTCTGAATGCGAACCTCTTTGGGCCCGTACCCTCTCTTCTGCAAGATCCCGCTCAATGGGGCGTCGCAGGTTTTAGAACAATACTTCCGCTTCTCCCATCCAGTTGCTCCAATCCCATATGGCTTTGGAAATTCCTTTTCACATCTCGCGCATAACTTCGTTTTCCGGGGTTCCCGCTTCCTGGGAATCGTGTTAGCATATGCATTCCTGCATTGGATTGAGCAGAATTTTTGATTCTCCCAGAGTTTTCCATGCTGCCTTTTGGGATACTCTTTTTCGCACCATTCGCATTCTTTTGTAGGCTTTGGCTTTGACGATGCGCGATGGCTGTACCATTTTCCAAAGCAGGCCCTTCCGCAGAACTTAGCACTGCGCTCTTTTTTGTGGCTTATATCTTGGCCACACCACTCACATGTTTTAGTTTCTGTGGGCATGTTATGCACTTGGCGGCGCCGTGTACGGCCTCCCCTTTTTTTGCACGCCTTTCTTGCCGAACTTGGCTGCGATTCTGGCTTTGTATGCCGCCGACATTCCTGGCTTGTCCCTCTTTAGCGCCCGGTAGATCTCTTTGACCTTGGCCGGACGGTCCTGCCTCGTGAAGCTCATGCCCGCGATCTTCTCTAGCCTTGGGCCCTTCTTTTTCTTCATCTTCAGCTTGCGGACCACCTGTGACGCCTTTTGTTTCGCCTTTGCTTTCCTCTCGACCATCATGCGCATCGTTTCCATGTGGCCCTTTATCGATGATTCGCTCATCCCGAATCTCTTCCCGCCAAGGGCTCCGTGAGCAGACTTGGTGGCCTTTTCTACACTTCTTGGTCCGTGCAGGGCCTTCATCCACTGTTTGGTCACGGCCCCACTACCGCTCGGGGCACGTAAAGCCCTACTCCATCCGCCTGCGATCTTCTCGATGAGTTTCACGCCTACCCCTTCTCGTTCATCAGGGCCAGCATGAGCTGCTGATCGGGGGAGGCGAGTTGCTGGAAGTTCTCGATTGGATTCTTCTGGAACTCAGTGACAAAGTCTGGATTGAAGTGCATCTTCAGGACTTTCTCGTCGCTGGCGAGAGCTGCGATCTTGTCGCGGTAGACCGCATGGCCCTGGACGTAGATCGGCTTCTCGATCGGGATTCCGCCGAACGTTGCCTGGTATGGGTCGATGATCGTGCCGTCCCAATGGTCGTTCAGCCCGTGCATCCGATCAAAAGTCTCCAAGGACTGAGCAAACCGAGACGGATCCATGCTGGCGCGCTTCTCAAACAGGAGGTCCAGCGTCCTCACGGCCATGTCGTCGTTCTGAAGGGCGCTCCTCCTCTCAGAGATGGCGACCTTGAGGACGTTTGAGTACCGGCCCGTGGCATACTTCTCAAGGAATTCGGCGTCGTCGACAGAGATCTCCACTTCCATGTCGGCGGCCTTCTTGGTGATGTTGTCGGCCATCTGGTTGCGCCAGGCCGGCTCGATCTGCTTCCAGTTTTCCCGAAAGTACGCCGCGGCGGTCTTGACGAGTTTCTCGGTGTTAATGGGATACTTCCGCGCCCCGGTGTCCGTGATCAAGGCGTAGTCGTCATCGGCCAGGCGCGCCCTTTGGACCGGCACGCTCGCGTCGATCTCTGCGAGCTTGACCGCGTTGTCCTGGATCTCCGGGTCTGCCCACTTCTCGATGACCCCGGTAGTGCCAATGCCGTGCGCTGAGCAGGCGACCTTGATGAATGTCGCCGCCACCTTCCTGACAGGTTCTGGCAGACTCGACTCGGCAATCTTGGTGAAGTACCACCGAGATAGAGCTGCGTCGTCCCTGGTCTTGATCGGATACTTCCTGATGACGCTTCCGGTCTTCGTGATCAGGTTGAGGGCGAATGCAGCATCGGGAAGACTGTCCGGCTCCATGTCGATCTCGTATTCAGCGAGATCATGGATGGATTCTTTTCCGAGAGGCATCCCCACGGCTACATCGTCGTTCGCGTCAACGACGCTCTGCAAAAAGCTCATATTCATCTCCTTGGGTTACACCACTTACCCTTTTAGGTAAATAGAGTAACCCCAGTCGTTTATGGGGTTATTGTATGTTTTCGGACGGATTAGTCAAAGGAAATTACAGCGAAATCACGGTATAAGAAACTACTCCAGGACTTACCTCACTTACTCTTCTTACACGAAGGAGGAAATTGATGGCCGAAAACGAGGGGGAACTTGCGGGTCTCACCCAGGGAAAGGGTGGGGACATAATGATCGACTGCCCGTACTGCTCCTTCAAGAGGCCTGTCGCGGCCTGCCTGGCAACATGCGAATTTCACATAGTCAACTGGTGTCCAAAGATCAAAGAAGTTCCCGTAGAGGTTCTGGACGAGATGGCGCCGAAGGCCCTGCAAGGGAAGCCCCATCTACAAGATGCCTGGTCCGAAAGGAGAGGTTTCTTTATCGAGCCGGTGCGAGATGCAAGATCAAGCCACGAAGATGATTTTGATGCAGAGATCCATGGCGGTGGTGGCGTAAAGACCGCAGAAGATCTTGCGGATATTCATGTCCAAGATTCCGATGATCTCGATGCCGAGAATGTTTCGGATGGAGAAGATGACTTCCCAATGGGTCCTCATTCCAAAGATGGAGATCATCAGGAAGATCAGAAAGATGGAGATCTCACGGAAGATGGTCAAGATGACCAATATGGAGATGGAGATCAACAGGGAGATGATGATGGCGATAAAGCCGCATCAGGAGATGGCGAGACTGGAGAGGAGGCCCAAGTGTCCGACGAAGAAAAGTTCCCATGTACTGTCGAGGGATGTGAATTCGAGTCCAAGAACGAGCGGGGCTTGAAAATCCACGTGACACGGGCGCATGGCTATGGAGCGTCCGCGGAGCCAAAGGTCAGCAAGAAGGCCCCGGGCAAGAAGAAGACCAGGGGAAAGGCCGTGGACAGCGGTAAGCTGATCATTGTGGCCGGCGATACCTGCGCGATCGTGGACGCCAGCAAGGACTTCTCCGATTCCATGGCGGCCGTCGCCGAGAACGGGAAGGCCAAAATCTACAAACTCGGGCCCGAGGTGGTTGTTCGCACCGTCATCCAAGAGGTATAATATGGCGCTTCCGCGGTATAAGTGTCTTGTCTGCGGGAGTGAATCCCGCTTCAAAGCCTTGGCGGATGCTCACATAGAAGCTATAGTGGACGGCTTCGGAACCATCCTCAAGGTGGATCTCGACCAAGTCATTGAGAGCCAGGATCTAAAGATCACAGAAGTCACAGACTGCCTGGCATGTGGGGCATCAGGCCCTGAGGCAATTGTTGACAAATCGGCTGGAGGCTACAGGAAGGAACCAGGAGGAAACAATGAGTCAGAAGGAGAGCGTGGTGAAGGATGAAAATGAACCACAGAGATCAGAGCTTCAAGAGAGATTCATTAAGATCGATGAGGAGTGCCAACTTATCGAAAACCCAGATCCCTCACACGGAATTGTCCTGGCACTGTTGACTCAGAATCACGTTGTGCTCCTAGGTCCTCCGGGAACCGGCAAATCCATGATCGCGAGAGAGGTGTGTTCGCGAATCACGGGAGCCAAATTCTTCCACAAACTCATGGCACGAGACCTCGCGCCGAACGAAATCCTCGTCAGCGACCAGACGATCAAGGAGTCAGTCGACCCCGACGGAACCAAACACATCATCTTCGAGAAAAATACCAAGGGAATGCTTCCGGACTGCGAGATCGCATTCTTGGATGAGATCTTCAAGTCCAACTCCACCACGCTGAACAAGATCCTCGACATTGCGTTGGAGCGCGAATACATGATGAATGGCCGGCGCTACAAGGCGAAGACGCAGACGATCGTCGGCGCCTCCAACGAAACTCCCGAGGACGATACCAGGGCCTTCTACGACCGAATCATGCTCCGGTATCTGGTCAATAACATCATGGAGCCCGCCAACTTCGTCAGGCTCCTTAAGTTCGAGTTCGCCACCGAGCAGACCATCGTGACCCTGGAGGAGCTCGCGCAGGCCCAAAGAGAAGTCAAGAAGATCGGGTTCCCGGATAAGCTCATCGGGAAGCTGATCGAACTTCGCCGGGATCTGAAGGAGCGGGGGATCGACCACTCCAACCGACGCTGGAGACAAGCGTTCGGAATCATTCAGGCCGAGGCGTGGATCAACGGGCGGGACGAGGCCGAAGAGGAAGACATGGAGCAGCTCCAGCATTGCCTGTGGAGTACGCCGGGGCCGGAACAGAAGAGTGTCCGGGAAGCGGTTCTCCAGTCCGTCAACCCGATCAAGCAGCAGATTCTCGAACAGTTCGAGATGGCCCAAGAAGAACGAGATCAGGTCTACAAGGTCAAGCAGGGAGTGGACCGCTCAAGCCGTGCCGTTGAGGCGAACGCAAAGCTGAAGTCCATGCAAGACGAGATGAAGAAGTTGATCATTAACATCAAGGATCGCGGCAAGCCCACCGCGATGTACGAAGAGATGCTCAACAAGGTCACGTTGATGCAAGCGGAGATCATCACTGAGCATCTTGGGGTGGATGCATCTCCATTCATGGATCAGATGAAGAAGCTTCAGGGCAGGACCTGATCGCGATGGCGTATGGCTGGGGCGGGCTCGCTCGCCCCAGCCTTTATTGGGAGACCTCATGAAGATCGGAGAGGCGAGAGAGATGGCGTTGGAGAGATGCTGCTACGATCTCGAAATTGCCAAGGCGGAAGTTATTGTCCTGTCGAAGAAACGGAATAAGTTGGTCACAGAGGCGACGGACAATTACGCCACCAGGCGCGTTCTGGCGCAGCTCGAATTGGCAAATAAGAGCTTGAAGATCCTCTCTGTCAGGCAGAACGGGATAAGGAAAAAACGCCGCGATGATGGCGTGGAAATCCGGTCTGCCTTTATACAGTCTGGCCCGATCAAGATGGTGGACAGGGGCCGGTTTCAGTTTTCCGTAGATCACAAGAGCGAGACACACAGGTTCCTTTGCACCTATAGCCAGTTATTCAAGGACGACCGTCTCATCTGGACCAAGAAGTCTGGTCGCGGACTTAAGAAGAAAACCAAAAGAACGATCCCGTCTTACTTGGTCCCATACGTGTGGAGGGAAGTGGCTGATCCATGGACAGCCCTGTCGAGAAGCTCTCCGTGGGCCATCTATCTCCTGCTCGAAAACATGGCCCTGGATCATGTCTGGATTAGGTCTACGTCCTATAAGTTGCCGGGAAGAAGGTGGATCTATGGGATCGGATTCGAAAATAGGCAGGGAGAAGGAGTGCTCCGGATAGTAACTGGAAATTGCGGAAAGGGAAATGTCCGTTGCGTGGAGATCGATGACGGTATGGACGTTGCGATACTCAGAGGAAATTCCGGAGACATGATTTTTGTCGGAGCGAGCGATGGGAAGATCTTGAAAATCCCGTTGTATGGGTGGGGCGGGTTGACGCAACTCTACAGTAGAAAGGAGCGAGTCCTCGTCGACCGGAACTACAAGTCCTATGAAAGAATGGCCTGGCATTACCTGCGTAATTGCCCTCATAATACGGTAAAAGAAGTGAACAGGATTCCCGAGGGTAAGCTTCGAGTCAGAAAGAGAGGAAAGCTATGGCGCCCAGAGTGAATGATCATGGAGTCAGGATCCGCGGAAAGAAACGCCGCATACTTGAGCAGAATGCGATCGAGTGCAGCAAGTACGACAAGTATGCATTCAACCACATCAAGAACATTTCCAGGGACCTGAAACAGCAGGACGAGGAAAACACAGAAAAACATCCAACATTCCCGGACCTGCACCAGGACATTTTCGATGCGCTGTACAAGGCGAAGCCGCAGGAAGTTGAGTCCAAACACATGAAGCCGGGGTGGGAGGCGAACTGGGACATTATGAAGGCAGTCCTGGACGATAAGACCTACAAAGAACTCCGAATGCACACGACTCACGATGAGTTCAACGCCGCTCTGGCCACGAAGACGATCACCGAGGGCGTCTTGGAACTCCTGCCTGATGTAAAGACAATGCCAAGGGCCCAGCGGAAAAAGGGTGATCCGCCAGACGATCCTAACTCGCGAAAACCGGACAAGAAGAAGCTTGGAAAGGCGATGAATAACGCCATGGGTGAAGCCTCCAGCGAGTGCAAGGAGATGAGCGAGGCTGTCCTGTCCTGGGGAACCGGGTCCGGAATCGCCCATCGCCTGACACACGACGAGAAGATCAATCTGGCGAAGCGAATCCACAAGTCGTCGAAACTTAAAGAATTGGCCAAGATGGTGGGAAGATTCAAGAACCTTGCAATCAGTACCCAGCGAACCAAAGTTAAGAAGGGCACTGAAGAGGTTCACTCCATCGAGATTGGGGACGATCTCGGCAGGATGCTCGACGATGAGATGGTCAATCTCGGCCACCAGGAGATGAAATACGACTTCTACATGCGTGCGCTAGACGGGGAGCTTCTTCAGTTTGCACTGCGGGATCGGATGAAAGAGTCGAAGGGGCCGATTGTGGCCTGCATCGACAACTCCGGCTCCATGAGTGGCGAACCCGAGATCTGGGCCAAGGCAGTCGCCCTTGGTCTTTTGGAGATCTGCACGTTGCAGAGAAGAAACTTTGTCGGCATCCACTTCAGTAGCGGAAGCGAGGCGCGTGTATTCAATTTCAAGATCGGGGAGTACGCGGTCCTCGACGTAATTGACTTCGCAGAGTTTTTCTACGGCGGAGGCACGGACTTTGAGCGCCCGCTCGATATGGCCGCCAAGGTGATCGACGACGATATGCCCAAGGCCGATATTGTCATGATCACCGACGGGATCTGTGACGTTGGCGACCAATGGCTTATGGACTTCAAGGCCTGGAGGGACGAGGCGGAAGTCACGGTCTTCTCGATCATCATCGACACATACAGCCATTATGCCAGCGCCTGGAAAGAGAACTATGAGGGAACGATCAAGAAGTTCTCCAACGGACAGGTGCTCAGGGCTGCTGATATTCAGGAGGAGTCCGGCATGGCGAACGCCGGAGAGATTTTCGGGTATGTGTGATCTATAGGGGGTGTATTCACACCCCCTATCTTTTCAAACTCAGACTCAAGGAGAGTTGCTGTGAGCGAGCTTCATAGCGTGATTGCAGTACTTCCCAGCCTGAAGGGGACGGCCAATCAGGCATTAACCAGCGTGAGAGCAACGTTCAAGAACAGGCAGCACCAGTTCGGCGGACACAACAAGACCTACCAGCCCATCGAGGCCGGCGGCCAGACGGAGCAGCCGGAAGAGGTCCCGATGACCATGACCGTGGGTGAGGAGTTGGCTCACTTCAAGGAGCAGTTCACGCCGTTCCTTGACGCCTCATACCAGGTCGATCTGACCAATACGAAGGCGAAGGCTGACGTAGAGGTGGACGGCCTGATTCTGAAAGACGTGCCGGCCACATTCCTGCTCCAGTTCGAAAAGCACATCGGGTCGATGCGGCAGTCCCTCGGTGAGATTCCGGTGCTGGACCAGAAGTTCGCCTGGACCCCGGACGACAGCCTGGGCAAGGGCGTGTACAAGTCCAAGGATGAGATCACCTACAAGTCCAAGAAGCAGACTCAGTCGAAAATCCTGTTTAAGGGGGACGAGCATCACCCGCCCGAGATCGACAAGTGGCAGGAGGACGTTCGCATCGGCACGTGGACCACCCAGCGTTTCTCTGGCATGATCACGGTACAGCAGAAAATCGCCCTGTTCCGCAAGTTGGATAAGCTCCAGCAGGCCTTGAAGAGGGCGCGGAGCCAAGCCAACAAGCAAGAGCATTCCACTGGTACGGTGGCAAAACAGATCTTCAAATACCTGTTTGAGGGACTTCCCCTCGAACAGTAGCAGGTCTACGAGCAAAGATTCAGACTCACTGGGCCCGACATTGGAAGATGGTGGTTCGAATCCATCCCCCTCCACCAACGATGGAGGGGTAGCTCAACTGGACAGAGCGCCGATATGTGTCCATCAATGTTAGACTGAGAATGAGGCTGTTGCTCGCAGGCTGATCCCGAGGTATCAGTGATTAGTCGAGTGTCAACTGCGGACCATTTGGGGTCTGCAATCTTGCTGGAGGTCGTGGGTTCGAATCCCGCCCCCCCATCTTTGCACTCTCTCAGGCCAAACGAGGGGAGCCGGCCATCCATCGGAACTCTTCACGATATGCGAACCGATCCTAGGTAACGGATGCCTCTACAAGGTACCTTTGATGCGGCCGCTGCTATGATCCTTGGAGAGAGTGTGAATATGGGGGGTAGCTCAGTGGTAGAGCGCCAGTATAAGGCTAACCCAACACTCTGACGAAACCTGTTTTTCTGCCTCACCCCAGGGGCGCCCACGACGGAGATGACTGGGCGCCCCGCCAAATTCTACAAGGAGCGCTAACCACGCTCCTTTTTTAGCTAGATTGTATGTGGGTTTGTAGTACACTAATCCGGATGATCCTGTGGTATAATCTTAATATAGACCAGCTTAGGAGGATTGACCATGGCAGCAGAAGTGACGCCCACGCAGGGCAAGAGTATCGAGGGCGCTGAAGAGCACGTTGTGCCAAATCTCATGACGAGATCGCGAATGGAGCACGCTCTCGAAAGTCTTCGCCGTGAGCGCGACCGGGTAGAACACGCCATGACACAGCTCGAAGAAGAGTCCACTCGTCTCCATCGGCCAATCAACCGGGATCTCATGAATGAAAAGTCCAGAGAAATCTCATTGATGAACGACAAGATCGAGGAGGCCATCCAGGGCTTGGTGAACCTGAACAAGGGCATCAATCCCGAACGGGACGAGCTCGAACGCAAGGAGAAGGAGAAGCTGTGACTCTCGGTAGAAAAATCCTTTTCTTCCTGTGCTACGGAGCAGTATTGGGAGACCCGTTCATGCAGGAAACACTCGACTACTATCTCGCCCGGAACGAGAGACAGAAATCAAGACGGCCGAAAGAGTACAAGGAATGGGGCAAAATCCAAACGATCAAGTGGGTCAGGGTCCAGACGGCATGGGGATTAAGGGAGTCTAAGCTCTTCGTCGATAAGATCCTGATAGATGTTGGCCTCCTGGACAAGGACTACTTCCGTGACCAAGTCCTCAGGCGCGAGCAGGCAAACAGAACTCAGTAAGGCGCACCAAGAGATCATACTCCTGAAGAGGCGCCTGAAAATACAGGTAGATCTCGTTGAATCAACAGAGAAAATTATCAAGGCGTCCCTGGACATTGGGGCTTCAATATGGGTCCGGCCCGGCATCAGGGCCAAACAAAAGGCAATTGCGTCGATTGAGAAGATCACCGCCCAGATCATAGAGGCGAAGAAGAACTTCGACCTGTGGAAAGCGATCGAAGAGGTCCACACCGCGGCACCGAGGTAGCCTATGATCCTCGACAGCGAGATCCAAAGCCACAAAGATGAGCTCGACGAGCTCAGAGAAGACGCCAAGAAACTGAAGAAACTGATCGTCGCCGCCGTGAATGACGGCGAAGAAGATCTTGTCGACAGCCTTAGGCAGAGGGAGAAAAGCTTATTGAAATATATCCAGGACTTGGTCAAAGAATTGGGAGGACGAAATGGACGCGGAGATCAAGAGCATTTCGGTTCCGACAAATCGAGAGGAAGCTTTTGCCACACTCTCCTCCATTCAACGATTATTGACCCTGAGGAGGACCTGGCTGACGGAAGTGAATCAGATTATTCAATTTCGCATGACCCATGGTCAGATCGGGAGGGACCGTCGCCGTCCGGCTCCGAACAGGCCGAGCTGGGCGGCCCCGCCTCCGAAACAAAAGGGCACGAGGACGGCCCGGATCCTGCGAAAGCGGAGTAAGATCATGGATGAAATCTCGTGCCTAAACGACAAGACGATCCAGTGCATGGATCTCATTACCCAAGCAGAGGAGAAGAAGGATGCCGATTAAAGAAGAGCTCAAGGAGCTCACGTCTCTCAAGAGAAAGCATAAGCTTCTTCTGGAGAAAATGAAGGGTGCCTTGGGGCGCGGTGCCGATGCCGAGCATTCCCGGTATAAGAGGGAGTACGATGCCATCGGTCGCACGCTCGCCAAGCGTGCCAAATAGGAGAATTTCCGAATGTCCGACAAACCAGCGGGTGAGTGGCTCTGTCCCGAGCACTTGACCTCCAAGCAGGAAGATGTTCAGAACCGGCAGATCGAACTCAAGAAACTCCACGAGGAGATGACGATCAAGGCCCAAGAGCTCCAGCTCAAAAATTCGGAACTCTGGAATGAAATCAGGGAGTCAATATCCGGACTTGGGTCTGAGCATGAGAGAGCCATCTACAACGCATGCCATCTCCGCTACAATCCAGACAGTAAGAAGATTCAGGCCTTCAACAAAGGTTCCTGCCCTCTGTGTGAGGCAGAGGCCAAGGACGCCATAAAACATATGGCTGCCGGCCAGGGCGGCGGCATCCTGGTAACAGGAGGTTCTGGGAAAGGCGCGCCCGTTCCCCCGCCACCTGCCGCAGATGTGTCCGGAGATATTCTTCGCGAGAAGAGGAGAGGCAGGCGTGGCCTGTTTCCGGATAGCGAAGAGGCGGGAAACTGATGGAACGAGTCGACCCGAAATCCCATATCAAATCCGAGTTCTTTCTTCCTGTACGCAGACGGATGCAGGATCTGCTCCGAATCAAGAAGGTTGATACGGCCGGACGACTTGTTGTTCACCTGTCCGAATGGTCCGCCGAATATACAGCCGGCGTCAGAGAGACCAGCCAGGGAAAGAGCGAGATCTTTAGGTCCCCTGTGTATAGATTCATCGGCTTTTGGATAGACATGGAAATCGATGGCATTCCGGCCGGAAGGACAGAGTTTCATTTCAGCATAAAAAGCTTGTCTGATATTTCCGCCTTCGACGAAGCGATTGAGGGAAGCGCATTCAATCTGTTCGAGAAGGCAGAGGTAATCCTTGAGCATGGGTTCTGCCCGTCATGCGATCAGCCATACTCCAGAGACCAGGCCAGGGGACTCATCTGCGAGTGCATTGCAAAGGCGGCGAAAGATGCCAAGGCCAAGTGAGAAGTGCCAGAAGTGTGGAGAAATGGTCATTCCGGACAAGTCCGTCGAGGGCGGTCCCCTATTCGATATTTATCGGATTACTTGCCCAAAGTGTGGTGAGGAATTCGATTCTGGAGTTGAAAAGGTGAACGAGGAGATCAAACCTTTTAATTCGAAAGATCTTCCTCACCCACTCGATCGTTAAATCCGGTATAAGCACCTGTCGAAAAACCTGATGCCAGGAGGTAACCATGGCCATTGTCAAGTTCGTCCATGGCGGGAAGGAATACACATTCACTGAAGACACCGCCATAACAGATCTCGCCAACTTGATGTGCAAAGAGTTGTTCGGGATGACATTCTATGAATTGAGCTCCAGGCTCATCAATTTCACCTTCGAGTATAACGGAGAGGAGTGCTACTTCAACGCATCCTTCGTGGTTAAACATCTGAAGCAAGACCAGATGAAGGCCGACGTGAAAAACCTCGTCTCGGATCTGGGGCAACTGGCAGAGCTACTCGGATTCGATGAGTGCCCCTCGTGCCATGTCGTGTACCCGAATGGCAAGGTAGAACACTGCCGGAAGTGCGGATACTGTCCTGATGGACTGGCGGAGATGAAGAGAAAGATACTGGCCGGTGAGCCGGTTGAGCTACCGGGACAGGAGGTGGAAATTGGAGGAGATCTTACCGAAGAAGACGCCTCTGACGCAGGCGGAATCAGAGTTCGCGCAGAAGGAGCTTCGGCTGAAGGTGGCGACCAGACAGGCGGGGATGTACAGGAGCCTGGAGTCGTCCCTGGATAGTACTTGGCCGCATATAGATCATCCGCTGCTCCAAAAGGTTGGTCTGGCGGATTTTGTCCTTGGATTTCAGCTAAGTTGCAAAACACCTCGGGATGAACTGACACAGGAGATCATGGGTCTCATGATCCAACTTGGAATTTCCGGAGACGAGGATGAGTAGCTCGGAAGATAAAGATGCGGACGAAGAACCCAAGAGGGCTAGGGGCCGCAGGGTCGGCGTCCAGCAGATGGAAAGGGTATTTATCCCTCAGTTGCAGGCCTCATTTAGCAGTCTGCAAGAAATTCTATCAAAACGGCTCTCCGCCAAGAAAACAGAGATCCGGGAACTGGTCTGTGAGACTCTCGGTCTCGACGAGATCATTAGCGCAGGCGCCGAAGTGGCTAGAGTGGCGAGAGAGAAGTTCGAGGAGGCCAATAAGCTCGAAGAAGAGGCGAATGAGCTTGAGAAGCAAGCTCAGGCCATGGTCAATGCATCCAAAATAATCGAGCTGGAGCTGACGGATGAAAATAGCCGATCCTCATATTACCGATCCTCGGACATGCACACGAGACGAATCAAGGGCGTTTCAATCACATTTACTAGCCAGTTTGATTCGCTTGTGAAGGCCGCCATGATGATACAGAAAGAGCACCTCGACTCCGAGTGGCTCGATCATCAGAAGAAATATTATGGCTCTCAACTCAACCGATCTGTCACGATGGAGCAGGCCGTCGGGGTTCTCTCCGAGGTCGAAGAACTGATCAGAAACCTGGAACGCGAGCACAAGGAACTCCTGAGGAAACAGGAGGAGAAAAATGCCCGGACTGAAAGAGTATGCTCTAAATGGGAAGAAGGTGAGTCCGAATGAATTCGTGGCGCTGATGAAGGATCGCCAGCAGTATTTCCGCGACGACGACATTCACCCATCTGAACTATCCCTCTACTCAAAAGCTGAATTTACGCTAGTACACAGAACTCTTCTTGCGAAGCTGGGCGACCAACAGACTCCAGAGGACGAGGAGCCAACCCCGGTCGACGCCTATTACAAGTTGCAACCATTCGCGATCAGGCAAATCTGCAACCGCCTGGAAATTCCTACGCATTTCTTCATGAGGTGCAGGAAGTCCAAAACATCAAAAGGAGATCGCCTGGACGCCCACTTCGATGAGTGGATTTCCAGGTGCGACCGTCAAAAAGACTGGTTTATCCGGTTCGACAACTACTCCGGAGAGGAGGAGATCCGCGCTGTCTTGACTTCAAGATATGACTCGTGCAGCAATCTTGAGATCGCCGAGATGATCGCGGAAGATCTTCCGAACAAGAATGATTACCAGATCAGATTCGAATGGACTGCGCCTGCGCTGTACGGGCAGATCGTCAGCGATACCAAGGTCAGGATTCTGGCCGACGGCCAGGAGATCAAGGGCGGGATCCGATTTAAGAACTCTGAAGTAGGGTTCGGGTCAATCGCCCTGGAGATGCTGGTGTTGTGCGAGGCCATCAGTACGGGCCCAATCCTACCCGGCTATGTCGGGATCAGGAGGGCCCATCTCCGGAGAAAGACCGAGCTTCGCGTAGACTTCAAAAACGCCGTCGAGCAATTGCTTGAGGACATGGACAAGGCTCTCGATACGGTCGAGGCCACTCAGAAGATTATTCTCCAAGATGTTGACGAGTTCTTGGAGACTCTGTTCCTGGTCCACAAACTTGACAATGGCCAAATCGAGGCCGTCAGAGAAACGGCAGCGATGAGCCCAATCAAGACTCTCTACGATGCCGTCAGCATGTTTTCTGTTGCCGGGACGGATCCCGGACTAAATGTCGAGAGGCGAGAAAAGCTTCAGAGGGTTTCAGGAGAGCTGGTCCACAGCGTGAAGAAGTACGGTAGGTGGATCGCACCAAATAAGGTATAAGCTCACTGGACCCAATCAACCAGGAGGAATTTCAGTGGAACAGACAGTGGCCCAGAAGCCCGGGACAATTCGCGATATGTACGTCGCGATCCAGCGAGAAGCCATCGAGCGCATGAGGGCATCTCAGGAGAATATCGACAGCATCAAAGGCAAACAGCGAGAGGCCCTTGACAAGGGAGATTCCGAGAACTTCGAGATTCACAAACTCGCATACGAATCCAATCTCCGGACCCTCGATTCACACAGAAAGTTGGTCCTGGAGATCACGGAAAGACTGTCTCCGGACAAGCCCCAGGACGAGAGGGCTCTTCCGGTGATCTCGAAGTTGGATCCATCCAATCCGCTCGACATGGCGATCGATCTCTTGGCCACGACGGAAGATGGAAATTCGGTCGTTCTGAAGATCAAGTGCGACCTGCACGGCCTGCTTAAGCAAAGGCCATTCTATGGGTTCGAAGACACGGAGCCAAAGGTTTCCGATGGCCCAGACCACGATCTACTCCAGGCCGCGTGCGGGTTCGTCCTGCGCGGATACGTCGAGAAGACTTCGGCGCTTGACCTCGTAGGAGAGAATTTCAAAGACTTCCAGGCGCAGACAGTAAAGAGCGCAAAGGTCGAGGAAGGCGAACCTGTCGTGTTCTCGGGAGCAGAAAAGATCGACGAGAAAGTCGCTGTCAAGTTCCAGAACGGAGGCACGGAATACACGGTCGAGATCTCTGACAGTGCGACTGTCGTGGTAACCAGGGATCGGAAGCACATCTGGTATTCGAATGAGAAAGTCGAGAATGACAAGAACTCGTCCTTCGCCCATCTCATGAGTATCTCTGAGTAGGGTCGCCGGCACGGGACCCTCCTTGGGATGACGTACAAAGGCTGCGTTGCAAGGCGTATCCTGGCTGCGTTTCGCGCCACAGATTCATCAGGTATGGCACACTCTTTAGATCCGGCTCCTCCTTTGGGTCGCTTCTCGCTCTGGTGCCTCCGAAATTATTGTTCCTCGTCCTCGAATATATGTGCGTCTGCGACAAGCTCGCCGCAATATATTCGTCGACACGGACAATAATTTATCGGGAGCTCCTCGCTCGAAGCTCAGGAGGAGGCGTATCCCTTGACGTAAGAAGTAAAGGTCATCCCAAAACAACACGGAAAGCCTAGTACAACCGCTTCGGCGGGGGCGGCGCTTCGCCGCCATGGTTCATAGAATTGAGCAGTATAAGAACCTTTCAAGAAAATTCCTCCCACAGGATTCGCCGGAAGGACTCTTCCAAGCAGCATGATCCTGATGGTCGAAACATTCTTGCAAGGTGCGATAGAGAGGGAAAGTAGGCCGGTGATAACCATTGATGACAAGAGGCTACGCTCTTGTCATCAACTCGGAACTGCAAGGGAAAGTAGGCTCGTATCGCCGACTGCAACGGCCCACTGGCGTGGGCAATTGCACTCCGCACCGGAGGGAAAAGTAGGCTTGTATCAAGCTCGACTCTCCGAGGCTGAAGCCTCTCCGAGTTCGGGGCTTCTATAGGGAAAAGTAGGCCGTATGACCTTGGGCCGCCGGCAGCCGGCGGACCCGGAACTGTTAGGAAAAGTAGGCTAGCACGAAAAACCCCGAATTCCGGGGTTTGTTCAACAGGAAAAGTAGGCTGATATAGATTCTTCGCGGGCGCCGCAGGCCTTGCCTTCTGGCGCCCGCACTCAATCATTACGAGGAAAAGTAGGCTTGTATGCATTCTATTCGAGCGACGCTGGAGCGACGCCCGAACTCAATCACTGCAAGGAAAAGTAGGCTCGCAGTACCGGATCTGACCCGAGGTCCTCGATCGCTACGCGATCTACGGACCGATGGTCATATACGGATTCACTCAGGAAAGTAGGCTTTAGATCGAACCTGGTTAGAACTCGTGGAGTTCTCACCAGGTTTGGGAATCTCAGCGGAAAAGTAGGCTCGTACAATTCGCGTTACCCCATTACCGACCTAGTAACACGAATTATCAGGGAAAAGTAGGGCCCGCACAGGCGGGCATAAGACGGAAAGCCTAGTACAACCAGGCAGATCTTTGCCTGGCGATGGCGCTTCGCCATCATGGATCACCATGATTTGCATGTAAGGCTGAGCTGACTTCCTCCTTGCTGAAATCTTCTACGAACATTTAAGCAAGTCATCAGGCAGCTCAACTCGAATGTCAGGAAAAGTAGGCTCGTGGTGCCGCCTTCGCCTGCGGCTCAGGCACTGCTCCTTCGCATACCGAAGCGAAGTCGCAGTGAGTTCTTCGGCAACCCACGGAAAAGTAGGCTCGTAAAAAGGGCCGGACAAACTTCCGTCCGGCCAAACGATTTGCAGGAAAAGTAGGCACCGACTTAGTACATCTTGGTGGCGCTTCGCCGCCGCGGTAATACCGAGTAGATCTAAACTTGCCCCGAAGAGCTAGAGGCGCGCTTCGCTGCCTCTGCGAGTTGCTCACGAGCCTCAATGCTCTTCATGTCAGACTCAACTCTGAGGAGTAAGCGGTGCACAACCACTGGTACGACGAAAATGGAACTAAGAAGAAATTCTTCTTCCGGCCCATCCCGGGCACAAACAAGAAGGAATTAACCGTCTCTAAAATCTTCCTGAACACGCCCGTCTCTATCGACGATACAGTCCACCAGTCCATCTGCGAACTGTGCGTAAACAGGTTCTCTTGTTGGCAAAGGAAGCATGCAAATCCGAATCATTGCGCAAACTGGATGGTCTCATCGATCTGCAAAAACTGCACTCTATACAACGATTGCTACAAGATAAGCAAAGCCACGTGCGAATCCCAGCGCGTGTCCAAGTATCCAGGTTTCGGAGGGTTTGTTCTGGATAGGGACCTTTCCCTCGACTACGACAAGAACTGGGACCTCAGGGACTCGTTTGATCTCGCCATGAAGATCGGCGTCAAGAACAGAGTTATCACGTGGCTCCTTGGCAGATTATTCCGAGACGAGGCAGCGCTTTATCGCTCGTGGAAGATCCCGAAGAAGAATGGAGGGGAGCGGACAATCACGGCCCCGCAGGACGAACTCAAGATCGTGCAGAGAGCCATTCTCGACCGTGTCCTGAACGAGGTTAGTGTTCACAAATACGCCACTGGTTTCGTGCCAGATACGAATATTCTAAAGAATGCCGTGTTCCACGCCCGGGCCAAAGTCGTCGTATCGATTGATCTTAAGGACTTCTTCCCGTCGATTAAGTTCCCGAGGGTGTACGGCGTTCTCCGAAAGGTCGGGTTTCGAGACCGCGTGGCCGGCATCATCACGGCCCTGTGTACGTGGGATGGTGCGCTTCCGCAAGGGGCGCCTACAAGTCCTGCCCTGTCCAATATCCTGGCGTACAGAATGGACAAGAAACTGCACTCGTTCTTCGCGCATAACGGATGGAACTACACCCGATATGCCGACGACATTACGTTCTCTGCCCACGACGGCCACAGCGAGAATGCATCTGGGGCCATAGATCATATGGTTACTGTCACCCGCAAAATCATTGCCGAGGAAGGGTTCGAAGTCAACGAGAACAAGATTAAGATCATGCGGAAAGGCAGGCGCCAATGGGTTACAGGGCTTGTGGTCAACGAAAAGCCAAACGTAATCCGGTGGAAGTTCCGACAACTGCGGTCCGCCGTCCACAACGCCATGAAGCTAGGGCTTGGCGAGGCAGCCAAGAAACAGGGTATAAGTAGAGTGAAGTATAAACGTTGGGTTGATGGTAACCTTGCGTTCCACAATATGGTGAACCCTGGCCGCATCCGTGGATTGGTCGTCGACTGGAGGACTGTGAGATGAGGAAAACACTCGCGGATGATCTCGCCATTCACCAACGAGAGGCAATCAAGGAGGCCCTGAGGATCCGGAAACTTATCGAAGGCCGCCTGGTCAAAAGTATCACGGAGGGCAGGCTTAAGGTCCGAGAGGAAACGACCAGGGCAATCGAGACCCTGGTGGAGAATTCCAGAAAGGTCCAGAGTGGGTATCTCAAGATCACCGTGAGTGACGGTTACGAGATCACTCGCGTTGTAAAGCGAAGAATGCATGTTCCATTGCCGTAGCCCGTAGCAGAAGCGGCCCAATCCGGGCTGCCCAGCTTTGTCAGGAGGGCGAAATGGAACAAAAACAGGAAGCAAGTAGCGAGGAGGACCCGGACAATTCCGGTGCAGAAATGGTGAAGTCGGTAGTCAAATGCGCAATGGCGATCGGCACATGTCTGCAACAGGGCTACAGGATAGTTCAGGCAGTCCGAAATGCAGGCGCAGCTCTCCGAAAGAAAGGGAATTTCTCCGATCTTAAGATTGTTAGGAGAGATGGAAAATAGCGCAGGAGAGGGGGACCAAACTCAATCCCCCTCTCTTTTTTACTCTGCAACCAGATTCCCGAACTTGTCCCGGACACCCTCTGCAAGGATGGAATCGAGTTCTCTGTACTCGGCAATCTCTTTGTCCGGGACGCGCCCAATCCGGTTGTAGTCGAACGACGGAATTCTGACAATCACGTTCGCATTCCGGATAAGCTCAAGCTCGAAGTGACCGTTGGAGTCTGTATCAACCCGGCAGGTCTGAGTCGAAATCGTTGTGGGGTTCTGCCGCTCTGGACCAAAAATGGTGGTCGGAGTAAACAGAACTGGCTTGTTGGCAAATGGAGCCCCATCAATATTGATGAGATCCCCGAATATGATGCAGGCGTTATCAACTAAAGGGCTAGTTAAGGTAGGCGGATCGGCAACAATGAAGGCGCCCTGGGTGGTGAGCGTCGTCCCATCCACGATCCCCGAAAACTTGTATTCCCACTGGCCAACTGGATCTGCCAGGTCCGGCGTGAACTTGAACCGCCACACCCCTTCTGAGACCCTCTCGGTCGCCGCGGCGCCTCCAAGCTGGTCCACACCGTCCGGATCGGTGATTTCCGTGATGGTAGGCTCTGGGGCTGGGTCAGTGAGCTCCCCGAGCGCGTTCCTAAATATGGCAATCAGGATGATCTCGCGCCCTGGCACCGTGGTCCTGCCTGTGAGCACCTCGGCTGGCTTGGGGCAAGTGTTGACCGCGAACGCCAGGGAAACTGCGAACTGCCCCACCTTGGTCCCAAACTGAGGCTTCAGCCTGACGCGGGTAATGTCGCTGACAACTTCTCCGAACGTCTTGTCAAGATCCCCGACCAAGGTGAGCGCGGCCCCAGCATTCGTGAACGTGAGTCCGACGCGACCGTCGCTCAGAGAGTCGTCAACCGCCTCGAAAAGAGGCACTTCCGAGCCCACGAATGCCCCTGTGAGGTCGATTTCAGCCTCAAGGATAGCCACACCATCGGCGGTGGACGGAGAGTCCTCCAGGCCAATGTAGGGAATGTCCAGAAGAAGGGTATTCATCCTCTGCGAGGGTGGGGTGTCGTATACTATCCTGGGCTCAGGAATGCTGAAGACGATCGTGTCCAGCACCCTGGTCTCGGCATTGTCGCCAGTGTCCCTGACGATCATGTGGACCGTCCGGAGACCCTCCTGGAACCCTCCGTCGAAGTCGCTGAGATTGAAGTTCTTTGATGTTGAGAAGGCCTCGAACGTCGAGAAGTCCACGCCATTGTTCGAGAACTTCATCTCGTCGGCGCCAGTGGCGCCAATAGTCAGGACAACGTCGAGATCCGCGGTCGCTTCCGCACCGCCGTCAATGACTACGCTAACGCCTGTGGGAGCTGGCATGATCTACCTCAGAACGGGTTCGTAATCTTCGTCTCGAACCCAAATTCGGGAGTGAGTCTGGCGAAGTTTCGATCTTCCTCGTCCGGCACCATAAACAGTATCTGGAACTTGCTATGCGGGACGAACATCTCGACCAGGAGGTCTCGGAGCAGATAGATCTCGAACGTACCCACGTCGTTGGTCTGAACGCTCTTGGACTCTTCGGTGATTACCAGGTCTGACTGGACGATCTGTGGGGCGTCTTGGGGTCGAACCTCAAACCTGACGGTGGCGCTCGTTTCTGGCCGGCCAGTCCCGTCCAGGATCGTGCCGAAGATTTTGCACATGTTCTGCGATTCGTAGAGCGCGAGCGGGGTTGTGATTAAAATATCCTGGTCGAACCGGTCAATTCCAGTGATGTTGTAGAAATCAGGGGTATTGCCCGTGTCGTGGAGGAATTGATGACCGGGAAGGTCGACCGCTATCTCCGTAAATGTATCGGCCTTCCCGGTCGTGCTGTGCTCTATTTTGTAAGAGACGGCATCGTCAATTTTTAGCCATTCGAGAATGACAGCCATCTAGAATCGCTCCTTAAGGTGTTGCTGGAGGGATCGGAGCTGGAGTTGGAACCGTTTCTCCGCGAAGTTCTCGGAGCCTCCGTTCTCTCAGCTTCCTCAGGTCTTCTGTCTTGATCCGAGTGATCTCGTCATATGCCGCCTTGGTGAGACCAACACCATCATAGGGCATGTTCAAGTTTTCACCCTTCTTGAAGGTGAATATCTGGAACGTGCCGGGTACGGGCCGGATCACTGTCTTAGAGTGGCTACAGCCGCTCAGACTCACGCAAGAGCTTATCAAGATCAGTGGCAAGAGCCACGTCATCGTCGTCTTCAAGGGCTTCTCTCCTTTCAGAAAGATCGCGATCTGCCTCTTCTTCCAGACCTATGGCTTCGTTTTTAACCTCGTTGCGGATCTCTTGGTCTACCCGCTTTTTCTTGATGCTCATGAAGTCGGCCAAGATCTGCAAGACCATCTCGATGATCTTGCCAAGTGCCATGTTTAGCTCCCGGCTTTCGCCTCTTTGGCCTTCTTTTTCAGGAAGTTGACCGCCATTTCCGAGAGTGCCGGCAACTGGGACTTGACGAGCTTGATGCCCTCAGACTTGGCCAGTTCCTTCATCTTCGCAATGGTCTTGTCCCGGGCCTCTTTGGCCTCCTCGGCCGTCAGCTTGCCGTCCGCACTAGCCTTCTTGATCGCCCGTGCATAGGTGTGGTAAGTATCCAGGGCAGCGGTCTTGGCAATGCCCCACGTTTTGCTATCTTTGATCTTCTCAAGCTTCTCTGTGTACTTGCCGAATACTCCCAGGCCAAGGAGCGTAGTGAAGATCATGCCGAGCACCGAGGCGATTACCTCGATGTTGCTGGCAAAGAACCCGGCGTCTTTTCCGCTGTCGGCCTTTGGCTCTGCGGGGACCAGTTCTGGTGCGCGTATGATTGTGGGTTCCGCTGGAACCGCGGCGACTGGCTGGTCAACAACCGGGGCGTCCTGGGCGCGGACTGGAATCGCAGTTGCGAATGCGAGAACTAAAACAAGAAAAGCGATGGCGCCGAGCTTCTTCATGGTCCCCTCCTTAGGCTTCAATAATGGCGGCCACTGCGTCCAGTGCGCCGGATACGTGCTCCGCGCCCGGAAGGGCGACGTGAGAGATGCTAGGATCTCCAGATAAAATGACTTTTGTCGATCCGTTAACCTTCCTGATGATTTCCAGCCCCTCGAACTTCGTGTCGACGATCACGGCCGTGATCGGTATTGACCTGAGTATCTTCTCGCATTCCTTGCAGTCCTTGGCGACGAAGACCAAGTATCCCGCCTTTTTGAGATTCTCGGAGATGAGGAGGCGATCTTTAATGTCTGAATCGCAGACAAGGATAGTATTTCCCTCCATGGCCGTCAATGCCTTCTCGCGATGGCCGCGGACCTTCGTCATAGCCTCCTCTCGCTCCATATCCTGCTTGACCAGTTTTGCACTTGGCATTATTTGTCCGTCGGACGTGCTGGTAAGATATGAACTTAGAGTCTCCCGCCCATCATAGTCCGTGTCGCTCATGATCCGCCTCCTTGACTCCTGAGTTGATCGATCACGAGGTCCACAATCTTAAGCGACTCGCCAGTCTCTTTCATCAGTTTAATCGCCTCATCGTGGCGCTCGTCAAGCTTTTTGCCAAGGGCGCTGATCTCCGTGTCGCGCATTCCGATCTGCTTCTCCCAGAATGCGGACTGGTCCTGAAATGCAGCCCTGTGCTCGGAGATCTTTAATTCCATCAGCTTTGAGTTATCTTCCCCGAGTCCTTTCAGAGATTCGGCGAACTTGGTTTCTCTCTCTGCTGTGTCAGACTGATGCCTCTTGACCAGCCACATGACCGTGCCAAACATGCTGACAATAGCCATGGCTAATCCTACTATACAAGATACGAGGAGCCAAGTGGGAATTCCCACAACACCTGGTATGTTTTGCGCGTTGATCGGCGAGTCGGGGACCGATGCTTGGGCGAGTAGCAGTGAGATCATGTTCATCTATCATGGTTTCCTGTCTCGTCTTATGATCCCAGCGCCCATTCTACACTACTTGCACATGTTTTACTACGTGAATTCCTGTAGGCCTACACGCTCTTGTTCACGGTGCGGCTAGCAGAACTAGCTACATCAAAGTCATTCGTAGCACCTCCATCAACATAGGGAGTGCCCCCAGTTCCTGTCTCAAGGTTAGTATCGACAAGGTTGTTGTCTGCCCCGGAGAGTGCTTCGATGGCAATCCCACCTGCCGCACCGTCGTCGATGGAAGTTATGATGTTGTGTACGACGACGTTAAGGTCTCCCTCAATCTTGATGCCATGTATCCTAAAGTCTATGATGGTACATCCACTGATTTTAGACAAAGTGCTAGTCACTCCTATACCAATACCAATCCTTCTAGTGCTTGCAGTGCCTAACCCACTTATCTGGCAATGACTCATAGCCACACTTCCACCATCCTCTATAGCCTGTGCTGTATCGAGTGCTGATCCCAAGTCAAAACAGTGTACTTGACAGTTAGACAATACAGTTTTGGTTACTTTAATTCCTATGGCAGCGCCTGTACATGATGACATATCAGCAAGACAGTCAATTACTCTAACCCCTCCTCGGGATTGGCCAATGGAACGTATACCTACATCTAAAAAGTTCTTCACGGTGCAGCTTTCTATCCGCCCCTCCCCTTGAATAATAAGTGTATTGGTCCCCCGGAAAAAGGCGGGCGTACCATCTGGAGAACTTCGAACTAAACAATCTCTAATGACACTTCCTGATCCATTCGTCCCACCTAAACTTACTGCAACACCAGTGTCCTCCGCCCCTTCGGCTTGGAATTCACAGTCTATGATCTCATGTCCAGTCTCCGTGCCCACGTCAAACTGGACAATACCTACTGCGTGACTAGATACTGCTGGGCTGCATCTGAATATGATCCCCTCTAAACGAATGTTGTCTCCAGCTAATTCCACCAGCTTATTGCCAACAGCAGATGGAGATCCCTCTATTCTCGTGCCCGAGGAGCCTGATTTGGTTCCGCTAACTACTAGGTTTGATCTGGAAATAATAAGCTCGGACGCACCCAACGCAACTACCGCAGTGGGTAGTTGGAGATGGCCGCTGAGATTGAAGTTCACAGCATCTGAAAGAGTCACACCACCAATACTTGAAGTCCAAAGGTCTTTCCCGGACAGTTCAAGATTCGTGAACCCTGCTGGAATCTGAGTGATTCCAACAAGAAGTGATGTGCCATCCATCCAAACCCTTAGCGTAGTAACATTCGTAAAATCATCTGCTCTGTAGAGTGTTTCATCACGTAGGTGTAATTCAACTGTAGCTACATTGAATATCTCACCCGTGGTGTCGGTGATGGTGCACTTCCTGCAAATTACTGTTACAAACGTTCCGCTAATCAAACTTTGATTGGTCGCAGGGGCCAGGATAGAAGTTTCCAGTTCAATGAACCCATTGCCCGTAAATCTGATGAAATCAACGCTGCCCGCCGTTGCCTGATCGACTATACGACTGAACCTAAGGCGCAACGATGAGGTCTCAGGAAAGAGAATCCCTCCAGTTCCACCAGTTCCCCTGTTTATATCGATACCAACAAACTCTGCTTCTATGAACCCTGCAAGGGACAAAGTTTCGGGGTCCAGAGTTAAAACATCTGTCCCGTCAAAGGCGAGAGTATACCTTGAGGACCCGGGCCTGGCTTGACCAACCATCTTGAATGGCTTGCTTACAGTCAGGTTCCCCCCAGAAAAGTCCATATTTTCCCGGACGATAAAAAGAGCGGCTTCCTGTCCAGAGTTCTCGAAATCGGAAAGTGCTGTTCGAATAGCCGTCCCGGCGTAATCCGGACTGCTGCCCCCGATTTTTGCTACAAACATTCCTGCGAGATCAAAGGCGTCCGCAACGGGTAATCTGAACCATCTTCCTGCTGTCCCCAAGGAGAAGGCGTTCGGAATCACAATTGTTAATCCGTCTGCCGTATCCGTGCTGGCACTGTCGAACCTATAAAGGGCAGCTACGGCAGTCCCGTCATCTTTGACTAAGAGGGTTTGGTTATCAGCCCGCTCTTCCGGAGCGATTGCCTTCAGGGCCGTTATGTCGGCGACCGGGGCGTGTGTCGTGTTCTCCAGATTGGTCGAGCGCGACGTATCCTCATCGTCCAGAGAGGCGAGTTCTTTGGCTCTGCGGACGATGTTGTCATTAGTAATGGATCCGGCGCTAGTTGCCACGAATACTTCGGCCAAGACGACTGCGTCAATCGGGGTCGCGGGCGGCACTGGGGATGCCGCCGGCGTGCCGGTGACCACGGCGTATGTGGCTGGGTTGTTGTTCTGGTCGTGCGTGTGCTGGGCGACGACAATGTCGACCCGGGGATTGGATCCATCTGCTGTCGCGATGCCGAGCGTGGCGATCGGATCTGCATTCTCCTCGACCCTGACGCCCTCGACCGTCATCAGGTTCGAAGTCACGTCTGGAGCGCTGTTGATCTCGATCGTGTCGCCTGCACCGACGGTCCCGGAGTCGATGACCACGTTGTAGCCGCTATAGAGTCCGGGGGCCAAGAGATTCAGCTTGCTCTTGTTGACGTTCACCGCCGAGCGGGCAGCATTGAAGTCAAGTGTCCTTGCCTGTACCATTTAGCTAGTCCTTATAATAGTTCAGCGTAACCAACTGCCCATATGTTGAAGCTGGCTGCGGACCCAGAAGACCTCATCTTGAATCTCTGGCTGTCGTCCAGGTCAATCCCGAATTCATTCGTCTCTCTATCTGTGTTTCCAGACCCGGCCAATCCAGCGCTTATAATATTCTTTCCGCCAGTCGATCCAGTTCCAATGTCTGGATGGGCTGCAAATACCGTGATTGCGAAACTCCCATCCTCGAATGCCTCGGCGACACATGTCGCCCGCCGTGACGTTGGTGGGACAAAATCTGAAATGGGGTTGATCCCCCCGGCGAAGACAAAGCTGCCCCCGGGAAGACTCGTATCAATAACCCCGGGCTGCAAGAACTGGCATATGCCATCTTTGCAGAAAGTTTCAAGGAACAATCCGCCGCCGTCTCTGCGCACAGACCCAATCCTTCGAAATATATCGTACCCTGGACCTGTGAAGCCCGCCCCGGATAGATCCGGAAGAATCGAACTTTCCGAGAGCACGAGCGCCGGGGCCAGAGCCGTAGAGGACGAAGCTATCATGTATATGAAATACCACTTGTTGACAGCAACTGTGGCCGTCGTGTCTCTGCCTCCAGGCGCTGCGGCAACCGTTATGTCGACCGATAGGTCCGCAGTGATTATCAGGAGCTTGTTCAAAACGAACGTCGCATCATGGAGCGTGATTCGGAGTTCGTTTCCTGCGCTGGATCTCACTCTGCACTTATCCGTGTTCGGGGACCCGGATATATTCTTGGATGTATCGAGCTCCAGACGAGACAAAACGAATGCAGGAGTAAAAGGAGAAATTGCCGTGGCAACATCGTCAGCGGTCTGGAACACGTTTCCCGAGTCTGGCGCAGCCGCTCCAGTAATAGCGTCTTCAATGTCAGTCGTCATATTCGGAATGTCTTCGAAGTTAGGTACATTCCTGTGGACGATTGGGCGAACGTCTGTAATATCAGCAGTGTTGATGACGACCGTCGCGCTCTCGTCGATGAAGATCTCGGCGAGAACGATCTTGTCGAGTGGATACGTTGGTACTGTTGCTGACGGCGGAGCGTCTACACCAGTAACGATGCTCACAACCTGGGTGTCTGGATCCACGACGACGAGGTCAATTCTCTCTTCGCCCACATTCGTCACACCGAACGGTCCCAGTGATGCAACCGACACAATGTCTGCCGAAGATATGTTTCTGAGATCGTGGAGGCGTCCCGCAAGTACCTGGACGTTGGCGTCCGGCGTCCCCTTCTCTGCTACGCGGACCTCGTCGAATGACGATCTGGTGAACTGCTTGGCGGCCACGGTAGTCGTAACGTCGGCGATCGTAGCGATCGGGTTCGCGCCGCTGGGCGCAACCATCGCAGCGAAGGCGTCCGACTGGGTCGCGCTCACATCCGACAACGTGACGAACGGCACCGTTGTGAGGCTGATCGCCACCTTCGGCGCCAGGGTAACGTCTCCCGGCAGAATGTCGGTGACGCCCACGCCCACGTTAATCGTGGCCAAAAGCGTCACAAATGGAGGCTCGGCAGGGAGAGCCGGTGGTACCGGAGATGGAGCGGGCGTGCCCTTGATCACCGAGTAAACGGCCGGATCGTTCGTAACCGTGTATTGGTGGGTGCATACAACAAGATCGATCCTCGGCTGAGCGTCTCCAATATCGATCGACACGAAATTCGGAATGTCGGCGTCTTCTTCGATCCGAACGCCTTCTGGAGTTAAGAGAACCGACGTGTCATCAGACCCCTTCTCAAGGTTTAGAAAGAGGCTCGACACGTTCGTTATTACGTCGAATCCCTTGTAGATCCCGCGTGGAAGGAGCCCGGAGAAGTGGCGGTTCAGAATAACCGTGCTTCTTTTTTCGCCGCTTTCCCATGTAATGATCTGAGTCATCTCAAGGTCCTTAGAAGACGAGCTTCCAGGTCACGGTGAGCGTCAAGATGCCCGTGATGACCTGCTCAGGGAATGTCACTCTCGCTACCATGAAGCCGCCGGGAGATGTAAACAGGCCGGCCTCAGTGATTCCGGTTGGATCTGATACGTCTGCGGTAGAGAATGCAACAGAGTACTGGGTCGTTGTCGCTATCGGCTGGGTCGTCGAAGAGACTGTTTTGGTGGCCTCTGAAACGTCCAGGACGGTGTCAGACACCGTGGGCGGAATCGGGGTATTCGGATCGCCGCCGACGTGACCGCCGCTTCCGATATGGATCTCGTCGATGGTTTCTGTGAAGTCTCCGGCCGCCCAATCTGATTGTCTTTCTCGGAAAATACTCATGACCAAGTTTGGCCTGAACATGGATATTACATTTCCATATCCATCCTTGATTTCCAGGATCACCTCGCCTCTCGGAAGCGGGATTATCTCCGGCGGGATAATGAGCGGGTTGTTCATATTATTGCTCCTGATTACCGCCCATTATAGGGCAGTCCAAGTTCTCGTCAAGCCAATTGTACTACATTTGTCAAGCGCCTATCGCTACGCCAGGACGAGGGTTACCTCGTCTATCGGGATTAAGTGGTCGAATGGGACCACCGTCGTGTCATCCTCGAAAATGACCACGTCATCTCCGCCAGTTAGCCCAGCCGTGAACGTTACTGTGAGCGGATCTGTTTCGTCATAATCGACGACTATCGTCTGCAAGACACTGTTCAGGTAGACCTTCAGATTCCCGGTGCCAAGTGTGTACGGGAACGCCCCCAGGAGATTGAACACCGTCTGCCCGCCGGTTGCCGTGAACCTGTTGGCCGGCCCCTTTCCGTCGAAGAACCCTCCATCGTCGAAGTAGGCCGATTCTACTGGAGCAAGGGCGCTCGCCAGCGTGACTTCATCTGTAACCGGGAACTGGGTATTCGGGAAATCCGTTAGAATATCTGGAAACAGTACCGAAGTCAGCAGGTATCTCGTATAGGCCGGCTTTAACGAGTCCAAGAAGAATGTGAGGTCGGAAATCCTCTCGACGACTTCGTTTATGTCTCCCGCGTTATTCAGGGTCTCCGGCTCTACGATCACTAGGAAGACGAAGTGCTTGAGAGCCTCGAACAGTTTCTTGTTGGTGTCGATGACTTCCTCGCTGGTCCCGAAGTCATCAAAATTCCCGCCATCGTCCATGTTTCCGCCATCGTCCATGCGAGCGAAAACGGCCAGTCCGTCCGCGGTGAACGTAGCGAGCAGTTCGCCAAGTGTCGCTATCCTTTTCCACCAGAATGGATCGATTTCAAAGTCGACGACTTCAACACCCGTAGAAAGACTTGAGAAAGCCGGTACGGTATCTCCGGCATCGAATGCTGGCTCCAGTCCGTCAGGAACAAGAAACGATGTTCCATTCAGGAGATTGACCGTGAACGTTCCATCTCCGTTATCGATGACCACCTCAACAACAGATTCTACAGTCGTAAACGGCAGGCCAAGGAGTATCTTGGATGACTCCTCAAGAACTTCGACCGATGGGCCATTCCAGTAAGCAAACCACAGAGACTGCACCGCCTCTTTATAGGTCTGGCTATTATCTTTCGTGAAGTTGATTGGTTTCCCAAAGTTATCCTCGACAGTCATTTCGTTTACGAATACGTCAGGAGCCCAGAACACTCCGGTAAGGAACTGGACCATAACGATCGTCTTGGTTCCATCCGGATTCGTCACGATGTTGAAATCTGTTCCCTCTCGCAGGCATATTGTTGGGCCATTTACAGCGTCTTCATCGATTCCGTTCTGGAGAATCGGTATGCTGATAATATCAGAGTCAATGTCGCACTGACAGGAGAACGGATCTCCATAGAACTCGACTTCGACAATATCGCCCGAGGTGAATGTTCCAGATACCAGATCGATAGTTGTCGTGGTCGATGTATAATCCGAACCCTTAATGAGCAAGGTCCCGTTTAAGAAAACAAACTCAGCCCGAGGGGTTATCGTGATCTCGAACGGAAGTGTTATCGAACTTGGGCTTCCCGTGACAAACTCCGTATGGCGCATGTGGGCATGCGGATCCGGATCGGTCTCCTCCCGCCGCCAGCGAAACATGATATGATCGGTGGCCACCAGGGCTACGCTCAGGTCCAGGACTATGTCGCTAGTTTCCGTGTACGCACTTGCCGGCTGCAAAAGTCCGTTCACATAAACTTCAATCGGGTCTGTCGTCGATCCGGAATCGTATTGGCCACTGCCTAGTGGGTCGAACGCATCTCCCGGAGACGAAGTCCATTGAGACTTCCCGGAAGTTAGGGTTTCCTCGAAGAAGAGTTGCAAGTGAGATCTATCGAATGGATCGTCAGGCTCGATCCAAGAGATGAAGATCTCGTCCAGGGCCGTTAGTGCAACTGAGAACTCCACCGTCTGGCTCGGAACATCGAACTGATAGTCGACCCCAACCTGCTCGGTTAAATAGACACCGTTTATATAAACGGCCTCCTGGTCAGCATTGACGGCACCAGGGAGAGCGACGCTCGTCTCTCCTCCCGTTGCCGTGGACCGGAAGAAAAAGTGGTCATGAGTTGAACCTGGGTCTACGATGAGGTCCAGATCGAATTTCAACCACTGGTAATGCCAGTCCACAGGGACGGAAACCACGGATTTGGACTGGTTGGCCTGGAATATCTGGAGATACTCATTGCTCAGGATCTGGCCGGAACCCTCCCATATCTTCCCGAGAATGTTCCTCTGTCTGTAGCGATCCCAAAATCCACGAAGGACCTTGTAGATCTGCTCCTGGTCGAGTTTTAGCGTTTCAATGGCCATTATGCGCCAGTCTTGATCAGTACTACATTGTCAGCGATAAAGTGAGCGTTCGCCGGAATTGTTAACTGACTGTCATCCGACACCGAGGTGATTACTCCGTCGACAGCAGATACGCGAACCGTCATCGTAAATCCTGTCACCACGAAGTTGACGCTGAACGAGTAGATCAGGGCGATTATGTCCGACTGCTGGAGCGGTTCATTGAATGCGACCGTGTTAATGAAGTCCCTCACGATCGGCTCCAGGTCTGCTGGCTCCGGATCCCCTGTGTAACTAATGGTCATGTCCACAAACGCCGGGAGGGCGCGTCTTGACAAGAGGTCGGCTGTCACGACCCTGTTGGTTGAATCATCCAGAAACGATTGCAACGCAGGAACCGTGGTGTCTGTCTGATATTCGATCTTCATGACCGTTCCCACAAACGTGGAATCGAACACGAATTCAATGTCCTCGATGCTTGAGAATCTCAGATCTGAGTTGTTTACTCTTATGAAGAAGTCGGGCCCTTCGACGAGTTCGAGTCCAACCTCCACCCTCGTAATTGGATCGAGCCGGATCACTTTGATTGGATTGATTGCGGGAAGTTCGAACGGTTCAAACGCTTCGTAGTAGTGCCGCAAGATCCTCCACGTCACAACATCGTCCTTGGATAGCACCGAGACGACTGCATTCTGCTCCAGGTCAACGGTCTTTCTGGTTACACTTCCGGTCTGAATGTCAAAGACCCCGATATTCGGTCCTTCCAGGATCTCGATTCTGTCGGTGTCGACTACGAGATCATCCAGGAAATCGAAGTCGGTCACGGTAAGCGTATCGTCCCCTTCGATGATGGCGCCGTCCTTGACCGCCCTATTCACCTTCACCACGCCGTCTGGGCCCACAAGCTCGATCGGGTCGATAACAATGTCTTCCTGGACCAGAGTGGTTGTGTCTGCGTATACGTCCACCTTGCCGCCAATATGCAGATCTTCTTTCACGGCGAACCCGCGGATTCTGTACGTTAATCCGGATGCCGCCGCGGTGAATGCTACGGAAACTTCGAGCGTAGTTGCGGTGACGCTCGTGATGATATGGGTACCGGCATCAGCACCAGTCGCGATGATCAATTCATGCCCAGGGGCAACAAGTGCAGTAACAAAGTCCTCGGTTACATCGGTAAATGTCGTACTGGCCGCCGTAGCTCCCGTGGACTGAGTTCCGATTACCTCCGACAGACTCACAAGGATAGATATAAGATCCCGTTCCATCTCGGGATCCCCAAAACCCTGGACGATGGCTTCCCGAATCGATGTAAACTCCTCCAGGATAACGGCCAGGATACTTCTGGAGATGACGAGGTCCCGGACGGAGATGGAGGTCTCAGCCCGGCCGAAAAGCTGTGTATTGGTTTCGGTGTCGATTCCGCCGGTTAGCGCATTCGGATTGTCTACCTGGACAACGCCCTCTGGAGTTCCTTCGGCGAAGATGATTGTCCCGGCATCGACGCTCCCGATAGATCCAGAAGACTCTGCGATGACCGGAACGTCCACGAAGAAAAATAGACCCTGGACATTCAGGCGCATCTGCTCGGCCGTTACCACAACCGTCTCTTGCGGGACGAACGTCAGTCCGTCCTGCGTCAGGAACTTCACGTTCGTGCTGATGACCGTGTCTCTTGGGGCATCAAACAAAACCCGGACCGATCCAACTGCCTGATCTCCAGATCTCCGAGTCACGAAGATGTTGCCGACAAGGAGGTCAAACTCATCGTCGAGCATCAGGGCGAAATTCTCAAGCGCCAGATTTCGCTTGATTATGTTCGTCTGATCTCTCAATGGTTGGAACAGGAGGTTCATCGGCTTGATGAGCATGTCCCTGAAGGCTGTCCCTTCCCTCAAGTCGAAGGTTGGAAAGTTCTCCCTCAGTTTAGTGAGCAAGAACTCTTGGATTGGTAGATCGAACTTGGCCATCTTTCGATTCCTATAAGATTATGCTGGGCTCTTCGGTCTCGCCGGACTCGGACGTTAGGCGGACGACAACCTCCCACTTTGAGTTGGGGAGATCGAATTGTACACTAACCAAGGCCAGTGACGCAAGACGGGCGCTCGGATCTTCTTCTTCTTCGTTTTGCGCCGATCTAATATCGTCCTCGACCTTAATCAGGGCGATCGATACATCCGACAGCACACCGACCTCTGTCGTTTGGTTTGCGCCCCTGGGAAGGATCTCCCTCAGCCCGGCTCCTCCGCTCGGGTTGAATACGTCTCTCCCGGGGCTGGTCAGAAGAGACATGGTTACGATCTGGACCAACTTGTCCATCCCCTTGGCCGCCAGTGGCGTATTCGTGCTGGTTGGCCTAAGGAAGTTGAACTCATTCGGAACTACGACTCTCACGTCTTGGCTCATGGTTTACCTCAAATAATATCGCACGGGCCGTCTGTAAGGCCCGATACGATCACCTGTATTGTTGCCGAGATCTTCTGGATGAACGGGAGATCGAACCCTATGATCGAATCGATCGCGCTGTCCCTGAACTGACCGAATGTGACGGTCAAGAGTTCCTCCGCCCGCTTGACATTAAATATTTGCTCCTGGATCAGTTGCAGGGCATCCAGTCCTAGCTGGAAGGCGCCGGACTCCCCCAGCAGACACAGAATCAACCTGTCGAGATTGCTCAAAAGCTGGCCCGTGAAGGTAGCTGTCTTTGAGTCTAACGTAAAGAACGTTGCGAAGTCCCCTTTGTCGATGACCGAAACTGTCCGGTCCATGCCTAAAGTCTCGAACAGCAGCCGGATGTTGCTCGACGTATCCAGAACATCCTGGCCTGGTTGCACGTGATTTGTAGCCTCCAGATTGAGATCGGCGAGAAACGTCTTTGTTATCCCAGTTTCTGTCGTCACTGCAACCCCGAGGGAGATTATCGTGTTTAGATCCACCGGGACCGCCGATGCTCGCCTGATCGATCCGGTGTAGGCCTGCCCCTGACTCACCAGCAAATCCACATTTACATCCGTGATGGACGAAAAGTTTGAAATCGTCGTGTCGAGGTCCGCCTTGAGCCCATCCGGGTCCTGGCTGAAATAGGCGTCGATCTCGTCCGGAAGAGCACACATCGTCTGCAAGATCAGGAGCAGTTGTGCCCTCCAGACGCTCAGCAATGGGATCGTGATTCCGCGTCTCGGGCTGTCAATCGCCGTGCCCATGGACTCGATAATCGACCGGATCTCCGTCTGGACGTTTTGGATCTGTCCGGCAAATATTGCCCCGAATACCCTTTCTTGCTGCCAAAACGATACGCTGGATTCGACATTCGTTTTTACGTCGATGACGGCGCTATGTTCGCTCGCGATCTCATCCAGCAGAAGATCCATTCGATCTACTTTGGATATGATCTCTGATAGTTTTGGCGTTACAGTTAGCCCCTGGTCAAGAGCCTGCTCGGCCTCTTCGACCTTGGACTTGGCGGACCCAAACAATGTGCTGCTGAAGATACCCTGCGTCAGCATTCTGGACCGGACGTTTATGAGCGTGTCGTCCGCATCTGACAGCAGATCCCTGGACGACCTGATATTCGCCACGTCATCCGTATTATAGAAAGCAGGCGTGAAGTCTGCCGCCAGCACATTCAGGTCGGCCACCAGCGAATCGATCTCATCCAGCTTGGTGTCCTCGGTGTCTATCGCACTCAGCAGCAACGTGATCGAATTTCCGATAATACCGAATATCGCGGATGGATCGGCGGAGATCGTAAGTCCGGCCAGTGAAAAGGCTTTGTTGAATGCCTTTTTCGTGCCGTCGTACACATCCCTCTCGACCTCCTCCACGACACTATTGGCGCCGAATGGGATCGTTAGATTCCTGGCGAGGGTCCCGGCGAGCTGCTGCTGGGCGCTCGCTTCGCTAACCCCCAGTACTCGGTTCTGTATCGCCTGAAACGCGGCATCTGACGAGTTCGGGATTAGGTCTTGGACGAACGACTGTGCATTATCGGCGAGAACATCAGATATTCCTGTCGGTAGCGATGGGTCCACCACCTTATCGATTGCCGAAGCAACCAATTCGGTTTGCTGGGCGATGAAGTCTACGGCGGACAGCGGACTTGTGATCAAATTTGTATCCGCGAGGAGATCGGACAGCCCCGTGAGTGGCGTTGTAGCAGACAGGAAGCCGACGTTCATGATCTGATTTACGAGGTTTTGCTTGATCGTATCCGTAACGTTAGAGAACGAGCCAATAAACAGAATCTGACTGTTCAGACGCTGTACCTGTGCCGTCGTGAACTGCAACGAAGCGGTTAATGTGTCGTCTATCAGTCCCATTATTTCGTATGCTTCTCGATTTCCTGTACGAGTCTCTTCTTGATCTTGCTAACCTGGGACGCTGAGATCCCGAGTTTGGTTGCGATCTTTGACGTTGCTAGTTGCTCTTTCCCGTGGGCTCCAATGCTGTAGTCGTAAACAAGCTGCTCTCTCGGAGCCATGTTGTAATATGCGAAGTTTATCGTCTCCATATTCTGGTTAAAGTCGACGAATGCTGTGTCCTGGAAGCTAAGAGAATGTCCTAGGTCTTTTCTTAGCTCAGCTTCCATCCGGGACGCTTCCTGCGGGGACCAACCCAGCTCGTCGGCCAATTCTATCGTCGTAGGCTCCCTGCCCTTTATGTCGAACATGTATTCCTTGGTCTTCTTGAACGTGTTGATCTTGGCCACGCGGTGCTCGGGAATAGTCCCGATGTTTTGTCTTCTGGCCACATAACGGAAGACCTTGGGCATCCTGTTGCCAACATGAGTCCTGAGCGTCGCCCCTTTCTTTGGATTGTAGGTCCGAAATGCGGCAACCGCTTGTTTCTTTGCTTCGGCCTCTATCGTTGCCCTTGGCAATGGAACGCCGGAGAACTGGTTGACCCGGTGCTGGATGGCCGGATTAAAGTGGACCAGAAGAGCACCGAGCTTCTTCTTTTTCTTTCGGCGATTCTTCTCTCTCTTCCAGGATCGCCATGCCTTGTCAACATCAAATTCTTTAGCCACAGCCTATCTCCCGTCGATTGCGCTGAGATCTGTCGTCTCTCGGCGGTATTCGAGTGGTGCGTCTCTCTTGTGTCCGGGCCTGTCCAGGTTCCCGATTGGAACGATCTTGGGGGCGCCTTTCCTGCGCACTCGCCTGGTTCTTTTGACGGACGGTTTCCCTTCCGTAATTACGCGCCCGGAAAGCGGCCTGTAATCGAAAGGCGTCCCTGAAGTCCTGTCCGATGACTGTTTACCAAATCCTGATATTTCCGTGCCCTCAGATGGTTCAGAGGGTGCGCCTACCGGGAATATACTTGGCGGATTGATGTTGTGCTCATCCGTGGCGCCAAGCTCATAAAACTCTCCGAATATCTGTTTGATAGTGGCGACGTTTCTGCGCCTGTAGGATTCTGCAAAGGCGTAGGCGTCGTCCCGGAGAGCTATCTTGTCGTACTCCCCAGTGATGTTTCCCTGGTCGAGCAGGGTCGGCTTTGAAAGCTGGTACACCTTATCCGCGACCGCAGCCAGGTCAAACTGCCTAGACGCTCCGAACTCAGCCTTGGGGGACGAGGTCTTCTGCTGCTGTTCGTTTAGAACGGAAGCTTCCACGGCAGCACCGGTAGCTCCAGGGGCCGTGGGGCCCAGCGCATCGCAACCGAGTATCTTGGCGTAAGTGCCAGACTCTCCGTGAACCTTGTCTGGATGGTACAGGGAGTTTAACCACTGCGGAATGGCGACGATCTCCTCGTCCTCGATAATCATCTCCTTGGCGAGGTTCCCGTCGATTCTCGTAAACGCCCCTCCCGAAGCATCGATCATGTGGCTAATGTTCGCCACATTTGCGAAATAGCTTCTCGATCTATCGAATACGGCACAGGGGAAGTTGACGACGATCCATGGATTGAACTCCATGGACACAGACAGTGATCTGGCGGTACTCCTAGCAATCTGCAAATGGTACTCGGCCACCTGCGTCATGCTATTGAACAGTTCTTCGTTGTCTTTGTCCCCGGCCAGCGTTGAGTATTTCGCGAAGGACAAGTTCACGTCAAGCGGCACAATCCCCTTCTCGTACTCCTCTTCAGTCATGAGGTACGGGATCTCGCCGTTTTTCGTGTTCTGTTGGAACAATCCTGACTCTTTTGATTTTTCTCGCTCAGACTTGGTCATCACCTTTCCGATTAGCTGATTGTTCAGCAAGGTCAGGGCCTTGAGATTGTCCACCAATTCTGATGGCGCAACGAAGATTGCCTGGAATATCTGCCCATTGAAAACTGCGTGGTCTGCAATCATCCGTATCCGAGTGGGCTCTGACATGAAGTTCCTGTTAAACGTGATTGAACTGATGCTGTCTGGAAACAGGACATTGCATCTCGGAGGAAGCGACATATAGACATTCGGCTTGAAGAGGAAACTCGTCAAGGTTCCCTGTCCCGTTGACAGATCCGTAGAGGATAGTTGGTTTAGTATCGGATTCTCCTTCGGATCCCTCGGTAGGCATTGGTTAGTAGAGGTGATCTCGCTGTCTACCGGGAGGAATGGAGGAGCAACGATCGGAACGTGGTTGTAATAAATAAGCTGCTTCAGGTTGTTCAAGAAGTCTAGTAGGCTCACCCTGCCGCCCATGTTCCCGTGCATGCCCCTGATGACTTTCTCGAATGCCTGGACCTTCAGCAACTTCTCCACGTTATCGTCTTGAAGCACGACGACTTTATTGGACAGTCGAATTCTGTTGTTCAACGTCTCCCAGTAGATTAAATCCTCGGTGAACGACTGCATCATGCAGGCGAGCGCCTCTGGAAAAGTCTTACTTTTTGTCTCGCCTGCCTTTTTGGAAAAAAACTTCTGGTAGAACGCCGTGATCTCGTTAAGTATATTAAGTTTGACCGATTTCGACCCGATGAATAATGTCCTTTCCGCTCCAGACCACCCTAGATCCCCTCCGCCCAGGAAATATTGCTTACAGCTCGCCCAATAGTTCGAAAGGTCCGCACATCTCAGCGTGAAAGATCGGCCCGATGGAGATTTAGTGAAGCCAAATCCGACCACCTCTCCTTCCCATAGAAGCCTCCACACGGGAGAATCTTGGGACTTGCCGAACGGTTCGGGCCCCACATAGTCATCGAAGAAAAAGATGTGAACCAGAGATCGCGGACGAATGTTATAGATCGAATCCGTGGGGACCATGGCGATCTGCGCCTGGCTGGGCTGATTCGCCGTGGCGTTGATCTGAATCTGCACAAAGGGAACCTCTATCCCCTCTATGTACATCTTGAAGTTAAGTCTGCGTCCCGGCATTATTAACCCGCGCCCCCAATGGCCTGTTGGATATTATTAAAGACAATCGCATCGCTGGTAAGTCCCGGGGCAGACTTCCCGTCCAGCGTGTTGCTCTCAAGGGCCCGAACTCCGTCCAGGTTTATCTCTCTTGTGACGAACATGCTAAACATAAGGCTCACCATGTTTGGTCTAATATCCTGCGAGATACTGGACCGGACGATGAACCCTTCCCGGATCACGCGATCATAGGTTAGATATGCCCTCGCTCTAAACCGGACCGCTCTCGTGCCCCTCAGGAACAGTTCGTATCCGAGCTTGAAGTTATCTCTCCACAATGTGGAATATGCAGGACTTGTTATCCCGTCGATGTTAGACTGGGGAATGTTGTTGGCGCTTTTGTCGAGTGACGCGAATGTATCGGCTCCGTTCAATAGGGTCCCGCTATACGTGTACATCCTGGGGCGCCTCCCGTAGAAGAATGCTACGGGCTGCCCAAACGTCTCTACGATCTGGACCTTCTCATCATCCGGCTCCGTGGCGCTTTGCAAAATAAATTGGTCTGTGCCGTAGATCACGATGCCGCCAGCCTTTAATTTTGACTGGTTCGTCTGCCCGCTCAAAAGATCTTGGTTGGCGATAATTCGAAGGGACGCTATTTGCTCTTCTTTGGGCGTAAATCCTCGGTATGCCTGGTTTCGTATTCCTACAATGGCTGCCTGGTCCTTGTTTCCGTCACGGATCTGCTCGGTAAGAATTTCGTCGAACTTGTCCGGCGGGATCGGGGATTTTGATTCGAGCAGAGCCTCGATTTTAGCAACTTCTGTCGGCGAAATCTTTATGAAGGCAAGTAGTTGGTCCACATCCAGGGAAGAAGGATCCTGACCATGCTTTACGACGGCGACGACTTCTTCCTGGGTCTTGCCCACGATAGAGGCAACTTCAGCAACATTATTTGTAAACGGCATAGTCGCCTCGCTACGTTATCAGGAACTGACGAGCTGTATCGATCAGTCTCTTGTAGTATGGGTTCGTCTCGTCGCCCGGGAGATCAAAGGTCCTGATGACGAGATGCAGAGACACAAACGTTTCATCATCGGTCTCTGGGATCGGTATGATTCTCTGCTCCTCAAATGCCTCTCTAACCTCCTGCGCCGTCACCGGAACGCCTGAAACCAAACCGAGTGGATCTTCCGGATCATATCCTGGATCCCGCTCCAATTTTCTCTTGTGGAGATTCTGAAACGCTATGGCGAGCGTGTACTTGCCCTCGCGCTCGTCCTGCGAACCTCCGAAATCCGCCAGTGTGATTCGGTCATCCGGAGAGATCTGGTCAAGGGATATGATCGATCCCTCAGGAAACTTGACAGCCATCTAGAGAGTCCTCAGATCTTCGTGGAATTCGTTCTCAAGGCCCATGGCATCAAGGAATTGAACGATCAGATTCCTGGACAGTCCTGGATCCCTGAACTGACGGAACAGGCTTTCTTCGATCCGGTCCACCCCGATCTCGTCCCGATCTTCGTTAGACTCCTCAACTTCCAGATCAAGCTGATCGGATGTTGGTTTAGCTTCTAGCGAAGGGGGAAGTGCAAAGTTGTTGTCGTTCACCGGGTTGTTCAGGTCTCGCTCGCCGGATACGAACCTATCTCGCAGCTCCCATGCCCTCGTTGCAGAGAAGAGCTGTCCCGGGATCTCTCGTTCAGGAACCTCCACGTCGACAGGCCGTCCCGGAATCTCCGGCGGGGCGACTTGCAGGCGCTCAGGCTCGGCGAGAGCTTGTTCAAAATTGATTGGATCTGTCAGGGCCATGGTTCACCTATCACTTTGAGGTTCCGATTCCAATACGTCTTATCTCGGTGATCATCGCCTGTGAGATTGCGAGAAGGTCCGAGGTCGTTTGGTTTATGTTCTTGAATCCCTTAAGGGTCTCGCTCTGGAACGCTTCGACTCTGGCCTGCTCTCCAGCCCCTACCTTAACGTCTTGGGCTCCTTCCACGGTGCCTACCACTTTTTTTAGTGATTTCTCATCTGTCAAATCGCCACTCGTGAATGCTTCAAATAGTTCACGGGTCACAGGAGATCGAGTCAATTGCCTAAGGACGTTTCGTCTTTCCGTATCGCTAAGGTCATCCACCATCTTGTTCATATCTGTGAATCGAGTCTGGGCGAACTGGCGCACGAATTCTAGCGCCGTCTTCTCTCCTTCCGGTACTGTCCTGCCTCCAGGACGCGCAAGAGATCGTTCCAGGAGTTCTTCTGCCTCCCTTCCCACTGCAACTTCAGTGCGCCCTGCTAAAGCAAAGAAACCGGATCTTCCTCCTGCCTTTTCCAGCTCTTCCCTCTCTTCATCCGTGACTTGTAATGCTCTCTCGGCCAATCTCTTTTCGCTGATGGCCAATCCTGTTTTCGCGCCGCGCTTGGCGAGTTCCCTAGCCGCCTCTAGCACAACTCTTTGACTGGACTTTGAATCGGTAATCTTGGCAACCAAATCCATCTCCGCCTGGATGAGTCTGATCTGCTGGTTGCTCGATCCGCCCAATAGTGTTTTTGCCAGAACTTCCGCAGTTTCCTTGAACTGCGCGTTTAGTTTATCCGGATCAGATAGCAGTCCCGCCGCCACAGTCCGTTCGGCAATACCTCTGGCCAATTCAGCCTGTATTTCCGGAGGAGCGAATGTCGGATCTGTTGCCAACAGAAGGGCTTTCTTTTTGTCTCCGCCAGCGGCTCTCAAAAAGAAAGCTCTTGCGAATTCAGTCCTTTGAGCCAGTGTGGCCTCTTTGCTTCTGATGAAACTGGTAGAAAATCGATTTATGTCTTTATCTTCTCCCTGCTGCACTAAATCTATGCCTCCGATAACTGCCTCAAGTTGCTTAAACCCGACCAGTTTCATTTCATCTTCGGTGAGCCGAACTGGTTTGGCCAGCATCTCGTCCACTACACGGGCATCAGCCTCTCTGGCCTCGGCGGTTTGGCCAACCTTTTCAATACGGGCCAGGGCCATAGCATTGGCTTGTCTGTTTGCGGCCTCGATTTGAACCGTTTGAGCAGCCTCGACTTCGAAGACTCTCTCGGCCTCAAATCCGCCAAGCGTACCTACTGACACTAAACCCCCTCTCAATGACGACGCGAATGTTTCTTCGGCATCTCCCAGGAGTGTTAGGCCGCGGGCTTTAATTTCTCTGTGGATCTGCTGCATCGTACCCGATAAAGTAACAACGTTTGCTCTTTGCCTAACCCTTTCTATATCTCTCGGGTCCAATACACGCCTTACGGCATTTGCCTGGCTCCGCGGATCTCTCTCTATTTCTTTTGCCGCCTTGGAAATGGCCGATACACTTCCTTTGGTGAGTATCTCGGTCTTCTGTCCGTTCCACCATTGCCCTGTGTCTTCCGCAAAATCGTCCCAGGCAGTTGCCACATTGTTATAGGACACTCCAAACGGTTTTCCGATGGCGCCGCCGAGCTCGTTGAAGAATGTGGTTGTTTTGAACCACGCGCCGCTGAAGCCGACGTTCTGTTGGTTGTATCGAAGCATCGCCTCGCGCTGGGTCTCGATCCTCATGGCCTGGGCTTGTCGAGCTAAACTTGCTGGTCCCTCAAGTGTCTGGGTCGCCAGAAGAGTTGCCTGATCAAGCCCCTGGACTCCAAGGAGTCTCTGTCCAGCCGGGGTCGCGGCCAAGCCGGCCAGTGCTTGAACCTGCTGCTCGCGACTCAATCCCTGAAGATCAATACCTCCCCTTCGGGCGAATTCAAGCAAGGCCCTCTGCTGACCTGCACCGATCATCTCCGGGCCCATCCGTTGGGCAATTTGCCCTTGGGCTCCCAAGAATATGGCCAGTTTGGTTGGGTCGCTGGTGTCTATCCCTTGCAGTGCGCCCTGGGCGAAAGTTGCTCTCCCGGCCAAAACATCCATCCCGCCTTGTGGTCCCGCAGCCAGGAAGGCTCGTCCCGCTCCGCCTTGCAAGAACTGGAGTTGCGACTGGGTCATCGCCTCGCCCATGGCCTGGCGCCCGCCCATGGCGGCAACAAGACTGTTGTCGATGACCCCGCGCTGAACCATGTCCGAGACTTGGGCAAGATTGTTCTGGGCGGCGTTAAAACCAATGGATGGCCCAAATCCAGTACCGCGGAACATCTGGGCTCCGCGCATTCCGGCTGTGCGCATCTCTGCGCCAGTAAATCCGCCAAGACGAGCGCGACCTCTCTCTGCTAGAATCGCTCCAGGGGCATCTGCTGCGGTGATGCCGGATTGGCGAAGTTCACCAAGCATTGCAATGCCTTCTCCCATCGAGGTGCCGAGAAGGCTCGTCATCTCCTTGATGGCCTCAGAAAGCTCTCGCGCCCGGCCCCTGACTCCTCCGGGACTATCCGCCGCGCCCGCAAACAGCCCCATCTCTCCGGCCTGAGAAATGAACTGTGCTGCCTGTCCTACACCAACCCCGCCTGCTCTCGCAACGTCTCCGACAATACTTGCTGCAAGCCCCCTAAATTGACCAGCGCTTGGAGTGACGACATTCGGATCAAATCCTGTGATTCTGTCGGATTGCTGAGCGAGGACCGCCGAAACATCTCGAATGGCGCCCATGTGCTGGATGCCAGTAGACACAGCCTCTTCGATTGCCAGCGACGCGGCCAGAGGAATGGCGATGGCAGAAGCGGCTACCACGCCTCCGCCGATCAGGCCGCCGAGAGCCATGCTTGCAGCACCGCCACCAAGAGTCCTGGCGCCTATCCGGGCGCCCATCCGCGTGGCCGCCATAAGGCCACTCCCGGCTCCCGTGGCTCCGCGGAAGCCGGCGCCCATTGCCGTAGCGGTCATCTCCCAGGCAGCATATCCGCCAACCGCTCCCATCAGGCCCAAAGCCCCGACTGACGTTCCGTAAGCTAGGCTCCCGGCGCCAACGGCCATTCCACCGGCGCCGCCAAGCCCTCCCATTGACGGAGCTGGCGCAGGCCCGGACGGTCCTGATAACGCTGAGAGTCCGCCACCGATTGCGCCGCCTATAGCCGCAACGTCTCCGAGCGCTGTCGCGGCCCCGAGTTGAAGTGCATTTATGGCAGTGGCGCCACCGTGGTAGGCAGTCTGAACGCCCAGTTGGGTGGCATTCGCCATCTGGGAAATCGTTTGCTGTATTGAGCCGAGAGATGAGGCCAACATATTTGCCGACGAAGCCTGAGCGGCCTGCATCTGGGCCATCTGGCTCATCACCGTTGACATGTCTGGATTTGGAGGCATTTAGTACAGACCTCTCTCGGATGCCCAGGTCTTAAACTCTTCCGGGGCGTCTTCCAGCTTGATCTTCGTACCGTACTTGTGTCCGTGTTCTCCGCTCTGGAGAATCCAGATGTAACCTTTTTCTTCCTCGAAGATCTTGGACTGCTGCACCTCCTGCTCTCTAAGTTGATCTTCGATCTCGGGAAACATCATCCTCTGGAGAGAGACAATGACATTGTAGGCCTCGTCCGGGTTGATCGCAGCGGTATAGATCGCGTTCACCTTTGCGAACTCTATGCGCTGATTTCGAATGGAGGCCTGGATTAACCATTGTTCTTCCAGAGACTGGTAATCTACCCTGACGCCTGCCAGTCTCAGAGACGCTCTGGCCCAATTAGCAGACGTTCTAACGAGTTTCCCGAGGAGCCCGTCAGCAGTATCGCGACGGCTTTATTCAAACTGCGATACTCTTCGTGGAGAAGCAGGAGTATCGGCATCGCCATGGCCTTGAGGCGATCGTAGCGATCCTTTGGAGATTCTCCAAGAGATTCTCCATTCACCGAAACGAGCGATCTCGCCAGCACATGACGACGAATCAGCGCGGCGACATGGGTCTGGGCCATCGGCCTTTCCGAGTTAATCATCGAAGAGAGCTCTTCTTCTACAGCCTCGCTCTCTGCGTCGGTCAAAGTCTTAATCACAAACTCCTGTTTGGCAATTGTCGCTTTGTGAGACAATTTTCCCGTGACGACGAGTTCGTCCATGTCCAGATCTTGATATTTCTTCATGAACTCGGCGTCCTCCTCCATCTTCATCTGCTCGAAACTTACCTCCGCCCCTTCTGCCCCTTCCCCTGCCTGTGCGCTACGCGGCACTGGATCGGCGCTCTTTGCTGCATCCAAAACTGATGCGGCATGATCTTCCCCAGGGTCCCCTGGCGGAAGTTCGTCCTTTGGATGGAGCGGCTCTTTGGCCGGATCCAGCCGGACTGTGCTCATCCCTCTCGGACCACCCCTGTTCTCGCCCATCAACTTTCTCCTTTTGCTGTCGGGACCTCTTCGCCTTCTGGCGTCACAACGCCAGGTTTCACGACCTCCATGATGTAGCTGCCATCGCCAGTTGGAGTCAAACGTATTTGATCTGGGGACCTTTTCTTGAGCATTTCCATTAGACTGTGGTTGCGGGCCTCGCGGATGCCCTCGACCTTGCCTGCATACTCAACCAGCGCCTGCATGATCACGCTCGACCGATTCATGTTATTATCTTCGGCGTGGTTGTCTATCCATGCGAGCAGTCCGTGCCCGATCCGAATCTGAATCACACACTCCTTCTTTTCGGACAGAAATGCGAATGGATTCACTGGCTCCGGATCGCGCTTCTTCTTTCCACGTCCAGACTTATTTACCATAACAGACCTCCGCGACTTGTACTCTGATTGTACATACAAAGGAATTACTGTCAAGACCATCTTCCTGGTATAAGTTGGAGTCAGGAAGTCTTTCCTTTGGAGGTGTAGATGGAAAAGATCTTTGTTCCATGCCGACAGGTCATGACTACATCTATCGCACGAAAGTTCGGGACGATCAAAGTATTGCACAGCGAAACCAATCCCAATAAGCGAGCTAGCTCTATGGGACTAGAGCCAGACAGGATCTTCAGTAGATTCGCACGCCCCCTGAACACGTGGGTAGCGGGGGATATGCTGCTGCTGGACGGGCCGCTCATCTACAATGCCGTTGCGTCGGCTATCATTTCGTGCCAGACAAATACTGTTAGATTTTTAATTTGGGGCAAGGAGGAGTATACTCCGAAAGTTGCGCATCTAACGAGCATTGAGAAGAAAAGGTACTGGGAAAGAAGGCAAGATCTCAGACGGGTGTATGCGATCAACAACGTCCACAATATCGACCCTGCCAGCAAGTACGGCAAGCTCGTCTGTATCAACGAAGATCCACCTGGGTCTCGTCCCCCCCCTACAAGCCCTCGCTACGTCTTCGACAAGACCTTCGCGATTCTGAAGTGCACCCACCGGTCCGATTTCCTGCTCCTGGCCGGCAGCAAGCTTGAGAACGCCATCGCGTCCGCGATACTCGCAAGGATGCACGGGAGAGTCAACTACCTGATATTCCATCATGGCATGAAGGGCTACGTGGCAAGGACTGTTGACTATTCTAAGTCCAGGATCAGAAAGACTATACAGAAACAGATAAAAGCGAAAATGTGATGGTTTTTGGTTGACATAAACCTACCGCACACTTACACTAAAGGGTAAGAGGTGTAAGGAGCGTAAACGGAGGCCAGAAATGAACGGCAATGATTCGTCTAGATCCAATGGTAACAGAGAGTTAGCTAGGCTAGGTGACGGAGAAGTGTTCGTAAAGCGGACTCAGGATGGCGTCCTGAGGAGCGTTGTTTCGAATGTGAGCCTGGACCTGAGGAAGAAAGAGATCGTCAAAATCCAAAGCGGATTCATGATCACCGCGAGCGGCTACGACAGGCTCAACAAAATCGCCAACCTGACCGTCGTCTTCCCGCCAAGCGTGGTGATGACAATCCTGGTCAACGGAGTCCCCCAGACACGAGAGGTCGGGAATCCGTACATCGAGTACGATCCCGAGACCAATGCGATCAGGACAATATCTGTCACGTGCTTGGCCATAGGCATTGGTCCAATTGGGAACTGGTGTATCACGCATGAGCGCCTCCGATTTGACCTGGACCGGTACTTCGCCATGGAGGCGTGGAGCAAAGTTAAGAACGTCAAGAACGCTGGGAAGTTTGAAAGTGTCAGCGCGTACAACAAGCGCGAGGATAAAGACGAGTGGATCTTCATCCCGATCATGCCTGGCTGGGGAATATCGCTTGACCCAAGGCATGACGAAGTCCAGAAGGTCCTTACGAACCATTTTCAGAGGCAGAAGTTTGCGGAGAGAATTGCCTCAACCATCTGCCGCAGGAATGCCATGAAACGGCATCCTGCGATCGCCAAGACCACGGTCATGCCTAGAGATGGTCTCGCCACCGTGCAGGTTTACGGGTGGCAACATGACTACACGGCGAAGCAGATCAACGCGATGATCAGCCAAGTATCACAAGGCGTTGTGCCCCCGCAGATAGAGATGAAGCAGTCTGTCACCGAGATCGAGCACGGGCATGATGATTCTCAGTCCGTAGAATCTGATATAAGTTCAGATGACATGGATCGCGTTTCCGGGCAGCCATCCGGGCAAGCCAACATGTTTGATAGACCAGAGCCGAGCCAGCTCACCGAGAGAGAGAAAGGGCTGGCTTATCTAGGCCAGTGCGACGATCGCCTTGGATCCGCATTTTTGGGAGTGGTTGAGCCTGCCGTTCCGAGGATTGACCAGATAGACACCTTCGGCGACCTAACCGACGAGGAAATAGCGGATGCCGTTAGCCTGCTCCGCGAGCACATGGGAGAAAAATTCAATGCCGGTGACGAGCCTTCGGGCAGATAACGTCAAGGGAATGACCTTTCAGGAGGCCCTAACGGGAAGAGACATTTACGTAGGCGAGAATGGCGTGGGGAAGAGCGCCCGGCTCCAAGCATTCATGTTTGGAATTCAGGGGCATCTCCCCTCGCCTTTTAAGAAGGGCCTCGGAGACACCTTCCAGATCGCCAGTGGCGACGTGATGAGCGTCAGCATCGAAACCGATGAGATGTTCTCGTTCAGCAGACAGATCCGCAGGAAAACAACCAACCACAAAGACGGGTCAAGGAGCTACAGCTATACGTCTGCGTGCAGCCTGTTCCCTGATCCAGGGACCAAGACCAACAAAGATAGGGAGCAGAAGATCTCCTCGGTCATGGGCGGCTTCGCGATCATGTTCGATCTCGATGAGTTCATGTCGATGAGCGACACGAAGAAACGAGAATTCGTGTTCGCCCTGTCGTCGCCAGAGTCCTACGGCTGGACGCTCAGCCGCGTGTTCGATGAGCTGTGCGATGCGCTCGGACACCGCGCCGAGGTCAAGTTCGATGCCAAGATCTCCGTAGCCGACAACGTGTCGGCGATCCTGGGAGAAACGTCCAAGAAGCTGAGCGACGCACGCGCAGTCTACAAGGACAAGCAGAAGGTGATGAAAGAGGTCATCGAGATGAGGCAGAGGGCCACCCAGGAGGCGGTTGGAGATATTGCGGAGATCAGAGGAAAACTGAAAGACCTTCGCGAGAAGAGATCCGAATACGACAAGGAGATTGCCAAGGCCGACGAGATCAAACGTCAGCACGAATCTCTAAAACTCCGCTCTGAGGCGATGGAGAGAACTTGGGAAGAACTGAGCTCAGTGAAGCTGGAGAGCCTCAAGGAAATCGACCACAGCATCGACGGGACGGAACACGCCATCGAGCTGGGCGAGAAGTCCATCGAAGACCAGGAGAAAAAGATTTCGGAGATCCGGGCAAGGATGGACAACTCGCAGATCCTTTTACACAGACAGAGGGAGGAGATCGCCAGAATCGATCAACGGCAGGCTGTACGAGATCAGATCAACATCATCGATGCTAAGGGCTGCCCGCTCATGGGAGACCAGTGCAAGTCCGACCTCTCGGCGTACAGGGGCGAGCTTGAGAAGAAGTGGGTCGCCATCGATGGCACAGTGAAGGCGATGCGCGAGAAGAGAGATGAGATCGCTGAAGAGTACAAAGCGGCCATGAGTGATCTGGGCGCTGAGACGGAAGAGGAGAAGCTGGAAAAGAAGGCTTTGAAGTCCATCAAGGCGGATCTCAAGAAGATCAACAATGGCCGCAAGTCCATTCAAAAAGATCACGACCGGCATGCAGCGGCCAAGGCTGCCGCCGTCAAAGAGGACGAGATCGTTCAGCATCTAAGATCCGATCTTGGCGCCATCATTGACACCGGGATGGCTATAAAGGCGGTGGCCGGTATCTTCGACCAGATCGACGAACTGGAAGGGAAAGAGAGAAAAGCCCAAGAAGTCAAGAATGTCATGGCTAACTTCGACCAGGCCAACATCGCCGCGGCCGAGGCGGAGGAGGAAGTCGAGACGCTGACCAAGCTCCACAAGGCACTCGGCGCCGAAGGCATACAGTCCAAGATCCTCAAGGATGTGATCGGTCCACTAGCCGACACGGTCAACGGCCTGCTCCAAAATGTTTGGGAGCACTACAAGGTCGAATTCGAACTGTACGACATGAACGAAAAAGAGACTTTTGAGATTATCTGGCCTCGCGGAAACTCAAGAGTCAGTTATAATACTCTGTCCGGGGGACAGAAGATTCTATTCGGCGCGGCGCTCATGATTGCGCTGATCATACAGGCCGACCCTCCACACAAATCCATGTGCATCGAGGCCGCAGAGTTGGATGCTGATAATTTCTTCAGGCTCATCGACGCTCTGGATAAGATCGCAGGAGGCATCGACAACATCCTAGTCGCGACCTGTAACGACAAGGTAACCAGCCAATTCATCAACGACGGCATGATTTCCATCGATGGCTGGGAGGCGCACCTGCTTCCGGAGAATTAAATGAACATCTTCTTCGATATTGATCAGACGCTCATCTACCCAGGCGACAGGACCATGAGGCCCTACGCCAAGTGGTGCCTGAACTACTTGAAGAAGAATGGACACGACATATATCTCTGGTCGAGAAGGGGCGAGGAGAATTGCTACGACGTTGCCGTTCTACTTGGCATATCGCTGAGCAACTGTTTCTCTAAGCCTCCCTTGCCCAACTTAAGGGACATTACGCATCTGACTGCGCATCCTGATTTCTGTATCGATGACGACCCTACGGGCGTTTTGACTGTATGGCCGGGACTACTTGTTCTTCCGTACATGGCCGCCTACACGGCCGCAGAAGACAAAGAACTGATTAGGGTTGCCGACAACATCGTCCCGGTTGAACTAAAGAAGATGAGGCACCCGAAACCATGAACGAGAAGTGGAAGAAGATACCAGGCTGGCCCTATGAAATCAGTAGCGGAGGAAGGATTAGGAGAGAAGGCGGCGGAGTCCTAAGGTCCTCTCCTCATACGGGTGGATACCTACAGATCGTGATGAGTCATAGCCCGAGGAGAAAGGCCGGCGTGATACACAGATTGGTTCTTGAAGCCTTTTCCGGTCCAAGGCCAGACGGGTTTACCGCCAATCACAAGGATGGAAATAAACTAAACAATAGATCGGAGAATCTAGAGTGGGTTTCCCACAGCGAGAACATGATTCACGCATACGCCTCCGGCCTCAAGGCGCCTATGTCAGGATCGCGCCATGGATGCTCCAAGCTCGACGAGGAGGCCGTTCTCGAAATGAGAAGGTTGCATAGCAGCGGAAGGGCTCAATCAGAATTGTCCCGTGCATTTGAAATTTCAAGGGCGAGTGTTTCCATGATCATCAATCGTAAGACTTGGCGCCACGTTGGCCCGTTCGAGATCAAAGAGGAAAAAGGAGATTAGAGTGTCTCTACAATTGAACAAGGTAATGTTGGCTGGAGTCCTCGGAAGAGATCCAGAGGTTCGGTACACGTCTAGCGGAACGGCCATCACGAACGCGAGCATGGCCGTCAACAGAAGGTACAAGGGCAAGGATGACCAGTGGACAGAAGAGGTGACCTGGGTATCACTTGATATTTGGGGACCCCGTGGCGAGTCGTTTGGCGAACACATGCACAAAGGCAAGGCCGTCTACGTCGAGGGCTACCTGAAGGAAGATACCTGGGACGACAAGCAGACCGGCAAGAAACGCAGCAAGCTCAAAGTCGTCGTCGACAACTGGTCATTCGTCGAAAGCAAGAATGCCGAGGACGGGGGTAGCGGTAGATCGTCCGGCGGTGGCCGGCGTGACGATCGCGACGATCGTGGTGATCGTGGTGATCGTGGTGATCGTGGCGGACGCGACGATCGCGGCGGCGGGAATCGCGGAAGTCGCCATGACAACATCGACGAGCCGCCAGCCGACATGGACGACGAAGACGTACCTTTCTGATCGGAGGGAACATGGGAGCAATCGCACCTGAAACTAACGTCGACCTCCTTCCCGGATACGGCGACCTCGCCGGACGAGCAAAGACCGGGATCACTAAATGGGCTCTTCTCGGTGGAGATGGACCCAAGACATTCGCAGACCTTCTCACCGTTACCGCGGCTGAGCTCAAGAAGATCAACGGGGTCGGATCCGGCGCGCTGAAGGGCATATTCGCCTGGCGGGACAGTCTCATCGAGTCCACCAAGGGCGGCCGGAAGCGAGAGAGGCTCACCCCTCTCGTGATGAAGCCCAAGTGCGGATTCATCTACGTCGAGAGTATTGACGAGGAGGGGGAGGATGGGTCGCTGGCCCTCTCTGACCTGATCCTGTGTGTGGATGGCGTCAACGGAGAGATCACCTCGATCGAAACCGCCATCACTGCGTTTACGATGATCACGCATACGACTCCGTATGAGGCCACCAAATACCGCGTGAATCATACTCCACAAGAAGTCTTCGAGAAGATCATGGTCGCAAGGCCAGAGTAACGAGAAGGGGGCCCTGCCCCTTCTTTTAGGTATAAGATTGCAGGAGATATTACATAGGAGGGGGATGATGCCACGCAAGAAGAAGGGCGATAAGTTCTACATGTATTCGACTGAGATCGAGGTCGACAATACGGCAGCAGCCATCAACAAGAAGCTCAGGACCGTTGGCGCCACTCACATACTCACGGAATACGAGCCGGGCACAGGAGAGGCTATCGGGATCTATTTTATGATGCCCGTCGAGGGCAAAAGGATCAGCTTCTCCATTCCAATCAGGTGGCTGAAGGTTCAGGCCGCGATGAAAGAGTCCGGTATAAAAGGGAAGTACCTACACGAAGATCAAGCCAAGCGGACAGCCTGGAGAATCGCGTACCGGTGGGTCGAGGCCCAGGTGGCCCTGATCCTGTGCGGGAACGCCGAGACCGCGGAGGTGTTCATGTCTTACGCCGTTGTCGACAGCGCCGGTACGACACTATTCCAGAGCCTGAAGTCCGAGGGATTCGCACGGATTGAAGAGCCGAAGGGATTCAAACAACTTCCAGCACCACAGGGGCCATAAAATGCAATTGACCAAAGATCAGAACGGGGCAGCAAGCTGCCTTGATAAATCCGTCTTCGTACATGCCGGTCCTGGTAGCGGAAAAACCCGAGTTCTAATTTCCAGGATCGTCAACTTAGTCAAGAGCAAAGTAAGTCCGACCGAGATCCTAGCCTTCACTTTCACCAGGGCTGCCGCCAGGGAAATGCGAGACCGCGTCACGGATGAACTGGGTGAAAAGGCGGCCAGGGACATGTGGATCATGACCATCCACGCATTCTGCATGCGTGTCATTTCGACATGGGGATGGTACGCTGGATATAAAGAAGGCGTCTCGATTTACGATGACCGTGATCAACTTGACATAATCAGGGGGGTCCAAAAAGACCTATCTATAAAGACAAAGCCAGAGACATTTCTCAAGGAGATCAACCGTGGGAAAATCCACGCCAATCGGGCGGTCGCGTTCGAGGAATTCAACTTCCGTATGCGTGAAAATAACGCCATCAATTACATCGGCCTACTGGATAAGGCGATATGGATCTTGGCCAATTGTGCCGATGCCAAGGAGCATTACGCTCACAAGTTTCGTTACGTTCACCTAGACGAGATGAACGACACGAGCGATCGTGACTACTCGATCGTGTCCATGGTGGCGAGCAAGTGGAAGAATGTCTTCTGCGTGGGAGATCTATCTCAGACGATCTTCTCGTTCAGAGGGAGCAACGCTACCAACATCGACCACCTCAAGTCACAGTTCCCGGATCACGAGGAGTTCTTCCTCCGCAAGTCGTTCCGGTGCCCTCAGGCTGTAATCGACGCATGCAATAATCTGCTTCCCGACAATGCTCTTGAAGCGGACAAAGATGGTGGATTCGTTACCGTATGCGAGTTCAACAGCGAGGATGAAGAGGCGCAATTCATCGCCGGCAACATCAAGACCATAGTCGAGACGAGTGACCGGAAGTACTCGGACTTCGCGATCCTGGGCCGCACGCATGCGGTGAACGAAGGGATCTTCAACGCACTACGGGCACAAGGGGTCCCAACCTGTGTCGCCGGAACCAAGTTAAAGTTCTACGGCCAGGAAGAAATCCGCCAATTCCACGACTATCTCAAAGTCATGGCCAATGGCCGAGACGACTTCTCTTTCAAGAGGATCGTGAACGTGCCGCCGAGGGGCATAAAGCACGTGACGTTGGCCAGAATCAGCGCCCAGGCCCGAGATGCGGAGATCAGCCTCCTGGAATCTGCGCTGATTCACTTTTCTGATGCGCCAACCGAGGAGAAGAAATGGTTAGCAGATCTCGGTGCTCTGTCCAAGGGAAGTTTCCCTGACCAGATAAGATCCATTCATCATCTTCTTGCGACTTGGTACGAAGATCAGGGACTCAAGACGAGGGTCAAGGCCCTGAACAAGTTGCTTGGGCTAATCGCAACATGGCAGAAAGAGACCGAAGAAGTCGTTTGTGTTGAGTCGTACTTGAGAATGCTGTCCGAGGTGAACGCCCAGGACGATATTGTCGAGGACAAGGACGAGGTCAAGCTCATGACCGTCCACACGTCCAAGGGTCTTGAATTTCCGAACGTGATTATCCCGGCCTGCGAGAATATGGTTTTCCCGCTGAACAACCATGCCGACACGCCAGAAAAGCTGGAGGCGCTCGGAGAGGAGCGACGGCTCTTCTACGTTGCCCTTTCCCGGGCCAAGAGCGCTGTCACAGCGACGCGAAGCAGGCTAAGGGTCGTGCGGGGGCGAGATCGCGAGCAAAGCCCGTCAGTGTTCCTAAAAGAGGCAGGAATGGGTTCTAGTGTCCCATAGAACGAGGTACACAATATCTAGTGTCTCGTGAATTTATTGGGAAAGTAATTTGGAAATGGGTGGCTGGGTCATGGACGATAGGTGTAACATCAACCCCATGGCCCAGCACGAGACTGGAAAACTTGATTTGTCTGGAGAACTGAATTTGTCTGATCAGACTGCGAAGTTCACGACCAAAGAATATTTCACGGTGCTGTCGCACGGCATCTTCGACCATGTCCACAAATTCAAGCCGAACGCATTCACGCTTTATATTTATCTTCTCTGCAACGCGAAGAAGAAAGATCCGGGAGCTGGACTGTACAGTTTCCGAATTCGGGAGATCATAGAAATCTTCTCGAATCCAAGAGGCTCGGCTGACAATCCAGACAACGTTTGCAGGTTCACGGCCTGTAAGTTTCTGGCCGAACTCGAAAGGATAGATCTGATCGAGATCGTCAGCAAGCCGACGGGCCCGCACAACGCCGTGTGGCAAATCGAGATTTGCAAATTCAAGACGTTCAAGAGCTTTCTCTGCGTCCAAAATAAATACCACAGTGGCGTCAACGATGCGTCACTCAGGAGTGACGGTTCAGTGACGGAAGAAGAGGACGCTGTAAGCATAGCAACAGAAAGGCAAACAGAGATCTGGCAGGATGAGTCAGAGGAGCGCCGCGGGGTTAAAACTGACGCTCCGTCACGTGGCGGTGACGCACGTGACAATAATAGTATTTTGTATAAGTACGTTGACTCTCTTAAAGAACCTTTAAGAAAGATTAAGAAGAAGTATTTGTACGACTTGTTCGAAGAGCTTCGCTCATCGAAAAAGTCTTCAGAGGAGATTATTGATCCAGAACTTGCATGTCGCTGGACGCAAGAAGCCATGAAGGCAATCCAGGGCGGGTCAGAGACAAGAGGGCTGAAACACATCAGGAATGAAATGCTCAGGCTCTACTGGAACGGACTACGGTCAAGCGGTAGAAGGAAGTGTATCTTCGACTTGTGCCATAGGATGGGGGATATGAGGCAGAAGTTGATCGCGACGAGATTCGCGAATCCATTCTTCCGTGCGAACTGGGCCAAGGCTTTAGCCGAAATCAAAAATTCACCATATTGCCGTGGCGAGAACGGGGAATGGGAGGCGTCGTTCCAGTGGTTTATAAAAACCGAAAAGCCAGTCGTCAACGCAATGGATGGGAGGTACCGTGACAGGAGCAAGCCGAAAAGAACCCAAACGAAAGGCGGGGAGGGAATCGTCCGAAATGTGTCAGGACAAGAATATCTCAGGGGAGCGTCCCTTAGCTCTGTTCAAGACTTCGACCTCGAAGACTGGATCGAAGCAAACCCAGAAGCTGCCGAAGAGGCCAGAGAATCTGGTCTGCTCAAAATGCGGATCGATAACAGAGCCGACGCTTCGTGAGTACAGTCCGAACGACTACCTGTACAGGGGTCTTGCCGTGGACCAAGGGGTCAAAGATAGGGGGCCGGTGTGGTTTGGGCCGGCCGCCTGCTCCGAATGCCTTGCGGTCCAGAGTAGAGTCAGAGAAGAGGAATCCGTGGAGAGGAATCGACAGGCTCGCATCAAATACTTGAAGAGCGTGTCCGGACTTGGCGCCAAGTGGAAAGATGCGTCGTTCGACGGCTTCAAGACCGATCTTGATTCTCTCCATAAGATGAGGAAGGTCCAATACAAACCCGCGTATCTGCCTGCCATGAGGAACTGCAAGAAGGCCATCATGGATTGGGGGGTCAAGTTCAAAGATCACAGGAAGACCGGGAAGTCGCTGGTCATCCTGGGCGACGTTGGGACCGGGAAAAACCATCTCACGTCTGCCCTGATAAACTATCTCATCGAAAACTTCTTCACTAAGTGTCTATTCACAAGCGTGACGCAGATCTTCATAGAACTTAAAGGCTCATTCTCCAGGAGTGATGTGAGTGAAAAAGACATTCTCGACAAGTTCACGTCCGTGGGATTGCTTGTCGTCAACGAGATTGGGCTAAACACCGGAACAGATTATGAGTTCGAGAAGATCAACTATATCCTCAACGAGAGAATCGATCAGTGCCTCCCGTTCGTACTGATCAGCAATCTATCGAGCGAACAGCTCGCCCTGGCGGTTGGCGACAGGCTGGCCGATCGGATCGCTGAACACCCAGTCTTGAACTTCAAGTGGCCGAGTTTCAGGCCAGATGGGAGCAGGTAACATGAGAGGGATCTTCGGAATAAGAGAGTTCAGCTTCTCTGATGGGATGATCCATATAAAAGGAGATATGCTCGACCAGGACAGGAATCCCATAAACGATGCACGCAGACCGATTTACTTGACTCCCATACGAATTTTAGGTAGAGTGGAGGGGAAGATCGAAGAGGCCGTTGGGAAGGCCATAGAAGAAGCCGAGGGACGGCGCCTTGATGAGGTTGAGATCGAAGCAATTGCATCTCCAATTATCGCCCAAGACAGGCTCCACGTCGCTCTCAAGCAATTTCTCGGAGCCCTGGACGAAGAGATCCAGGCCATTGGAATGGGGGGTTAGTAAGTTGAGAGGAAGCGACTTCGAATCCGCAATCGACTGGGTCAACCACGTCTACGACCAGCAGAATATCGCTATCGTGAGCAAGATCGAGGTCCCAAGCGTGACGATCAAGGGACAGAAGCGATATACGCAGAAGACCGGGTTCGACTACGAAGGCGTCATCTGCGGATCTGGAAGGATGGTCTGCATAGAGGCCAAGGAATCCAAGGAGAAGTTGTACATAGACTTCAAGGGAAACTCTGGCCTGAAGATACACCAGATCCACGCACTCATGAAATACGGACACGCCGGGTGCTATTCCGGCGTCGTCTGGCACCATAGAGATGCGCAGAAGACCTTCTTCCTCGACTTTAAGTTCCTGGAGAACTTCATGGGGACGAAGTTCGACAAGAAAGAGAACGGGAAAGGGAGAGTTGTCAAGTCGATCTTCCTCCGCCATGTCGAGTGTATTTGTCCGTGCATCGCCGTGGACGGAGAACTTCCAGATTATCTGCAAAAGCTAGAAAGTTCACGGCAGCTCCTTTTGGGTATAAGAAAAGGAGAGGGGGTAACCACATAGCCGAGGAGACCGGAGATGAGCGACCATCCATATGCATCAGGAAATGAAGAGGATTTTGTAAGCGAGCTGGATCTCGATGACCTGAGAGTCCTGGGGAAGGCTATCATCGAGAGAATGAAGGAGGAGACGGGCGCGCTGGAATATACGCGCTGCCCGGTCTGCAATAAGGCGCTGAAGAACTGGCACCAGTACGGTCCGAGCTGGACAATGGTCCAGATCTGCCTGGATATTATCCGTGTCATGTCTGCCGGCCATACCCACGTCCACATCAAGGCGGACTTGCAGAGCGCGACAACGGGGCACGAGAATCACACCATCGTCGGCAGAGTGGTAAACAACTACTCGAAGATGGCAAAGTTGGGCCTCATCGCGATGTGCGAAGAAGACGGCGGAACGGTAGACAGAAATGATCCGAGCGTCCGCGGCGGAAAGCATGCCCGGTTCACCATCACCAAGGACGGGTACGACTTCGTCATGGGCAAGAAGCCGCTGAGTCCCGCCAAGGTCCGCGTCAAGAACGACACGATCATCGACGCGGACGACCCGGAGATCAAGGGCTCCAGCGTCCACGTCAATGAAGTCCGCCGATACGAAGAGGACTCATGGCTTGACGCCACCGGGAAGTATACGCTACCATTCCCGGAAGACCTACTCCCTCCGAACACTGGGTTCCTGTTCGAAGGGATGGAGTAGCATGCGAGCAGGGCCTAGCCAGCCCTGCTTTTACCTGGGGGATTTATGAAAGAGTACGTTGTCGGTTTCAGGATCGATCGCGAGTCAGACCTTCTCCTCTTGATTGAGAAGCAAAAACCAAAGTGGCAGAAGGGATACTTGAATGGTGTGGGCGGGAAGATAGAACCCGGAGAGGCCCCGATGAAGGCCATGATCAGGGAGTTCGAAGAAGAGACAGGAATGCTGGTCGAGGACTGGGAGAACACAGTGGTCCTGTCTGGCCCCCAATACCAAATATACTTTTTTAGGTCGTTCGGTAAAATCGACGAGGCCGAGACGACGACGAACGAAGTGGTGATCCCTGTTAGACTGTCGGGCTGGAACATGTGTAAAATAATCCCTAACTTAAACTGGTTGATCCCGCTCCAATTGGACAGCCTAGACTGGCCGATTATGATAAGGGACGCCCACGAGACGGAGGAGAGCCATGCTTTCAGTGGGAAATAGAATCACGGAGAGCCTCGTCCTCGGTGCCGCCAAGAATGAGATCCTTGGCCGCGTGTCGAGAGCAAACTGGCTGAAGGACTTCACCACGAAGGACACGATGATCGGCGAGTGTGAGCTCGGCGGTGTTCTGCCACAAGCCATGGCTGCCCACCTGATTTTAATCGACGATCACGTCGTTCCCAACCAGACCCTCATGGCAAGCCTCACCTATTCCTACAAGTACCACACGAACAATCTGGGGATCATGTTTGAGGACAAGCTCCAAAGATCTCTATTCGCCATTGCGATGTATCATCACCCAACCGAGGTGAGGGATGCGACCAAGCGCGCAGCGGAATACGAGAGGAGCCTTGGCAAAGAGCCGACCAACTTTAGAAACTGGATGTTCGTCCAGGATTTCTTATTCGTAGACATGCAGGACACCATGAAGGTGAAGCCGATCCTAAGAATGATGTACACCATCATCCAGATCATGTCGGAAATCGCCGATGAATTCCCAGACGATCTTTCACCACGGCACCGGATAACCGGATAGGGAGATTATGGCTAGAAATCCAAGAGGTAAGAGGAGCAATCCTGGTCAACTCGGGAAGGCGCCGAGCGCTGAGGACCTGATACGAAGACAGATGGCTGAAGCAGGTGTCGCGGCCGCGGCATCTTCTATCATTCAAGAAGTCAATCAAATCATTTCTTCCGTGCAGCAGCAAGTGCAGCAGATGATGATCCGCGTTGTCCAGACTGAGAGCCAGGTTAATTTCCTGATGCAAACAGTGGATCTCATGAAGACGGGTCTTGCCGACAAGGGGATCCTGACCGACAAGGACATGGACAACATTCTGGCAAAAGTCCTCAAGCAGCAGGAAAAGGCGAAGGAGATACTGGGAAATGAAAAAATCGACGGAGCGGAAAAACTCAAACAGCTCGTCCAAGAAGCCGGACTTGAGAAAGCCCCAGCCGAAAACCTCCTCAAAAGCTACAACGACGCCGTCAAGGCCCAAAGAGTCGCCAGCGAAGAAGGCACGACGTTTGAGTCAATCCTGGAGCCCGAGAACGGGGAAGATGGTGGTACTGGACCTGAGAAAGAAGGGCAGGACAGACCTGGAGATCAGAGCGGTATCGAGACAGATCAGCCTGGGGGAGGAGATTCTGGAGGCCCTGGAGGACCCACGGGAATCGTGGGCCGTTCGTAAATACGTCTGTCTCAATCCGGAATGTAATGCTATACTAGAGCATTGCATGCCCGTAGGCAGGGGTAATGGATGCGCCTCCTGCCAAACAGCCGACCTGAAGGTCATGGTGACAAACGTTGACGAGGAGACCTATCGTGGATACGAGCAGAGAAACACCGAACGATTCGCAGGATGAGGAAGAAGGGCTCTTAAAATACGCTGTCAGTTGCTCCTGTGCGCACGGCCAGCGCCCCAAAGATGCGGAGATGGTAAAGTTGGCTGACGGATACAAGTGCCTGGCGTGCGGCCGGTTACACTCCACGGACGACTGCGAATGACCGGAGCCAGAGTTATCAGGGGGAGGAGGTTTACCGGGATCTCCTTCCCCTGCCTGTACGAGATTGAGTTTATTGACTGCCGTTTCGAAGATTGCATATTTGACAGGCTGGATAATTGCTGGGTGGTCGACTGCCATCTTGACAGAGTTCTATTCGAAACAATCCACAACTCTCTGATCAGTGGGTGTTTTATCATGGATTGCAGCTCGATTGCATATAGCGGCTACAGTAGAATCACGCGCAACACTTACGGCGGCAATGCATTCTCGGGTACAACATATCCCAAAAAGGATGTTCTCCCGCCAGCGATGGACTGGGTACATGCCCAGGTCGCGCTGGCCGTCGGCGTATTCGGGAGAATAGAATATCGCCCGGAGGATTCCGTCGTCGAAGACAATTACCACGAGAGGCAGCCAGCATTTAGCGCCAGGAGCATACCTTAACACATCATCTTGTGGCCCATTTACCTTTTTTCCTTGCAAGCGTAAGTGCTGTAACCTATAATCCCGTCCATGAGCGAGGGGACAGACAAACCTACGGGACGCAACTTCTACAAGGCCAAGGGCTTGCATGGAGTATCCCTTCGAGTTTCGAGGGAAACCTCCATGAAGCTAAAGGTCTATGCGTCCAGGCTGAGGCTACCCCTCTACGAGACGGTGCAGTCGATCCTCGATCATTTCCTTGAGAATCCGGACCGCTACAACATTGCGAGCGAGCCGATCTGGAACGGAAGCACAGAGCAGGTCGAGTCCCAGGCATTCATCACACAAGAGTCACAGCAAGAGCTTAAGATTCAGGGCATCTACGCGAGCCTGACACTGAAAGATCTTGCCGGGAGAGTGGTTTATGAGTATCTTGAGAAACATTGTCGCGTGAAACTGGGGGGTGGGACGTGGAAATCAACGAAAGCTCCTGGAAGCAACTCAGGAAAACAGTCGAAGAGGCACAAGCGGAAAAAATCTGCATCATAATAACAAAGGGTGAGATCGTATCCTACGAGCTCCCGAGTGGTTACACCATCAAGAAGGTACAGGATGGCGAACACAGAACAGATAAGCTTGATGGCGGCCAATAAGTACACGCCGAAGCAGATAAAGGTCATGCTGTTCGTCAAGAGATTTGTCGAAAAGAACGAATATTCCCCGACTTACAACGAGATCGCCAACTACATGAACACCAAGGTGGCGTCAGCATGGGGCCATGTCAATGAGCTCGTTAAGAAGGGCGCCATTGAAAAGGCGATGGGGAAATACAGCAGCGAGTCAAGGGGAATCCGAATCAAGGACTCAGAATTCGCCCCCGACATGAGCGTCGCAGGGCGGGTTCAGAGAGAGATCGCCGGCGGCGACGAGAGATTCAAGGACTTCATCCTGGAGGTCGCCGATGGAATCCGTACCAACCGATCCGAAGTCAATCCGGGTTCCTCCGGGAATTCCGATAATTGAGTTAGGCAAAGACGATTCACTTCATGAACTCTGGGCTACCGAGTGGACAGAGTTCAATCTCCCGCAACATGGCCTCAACTGGCGCCTTGTCGCCATGTCCGTCATCCATTCCGGCGGAATCCTGGAGTTCGCGATTGCCCTAGAGTACGAGAACCAGGAGAAGGTTGTCCTCGCCCACATGAGAGGAGACCGATTCGAATGGAATAACTCCATAGTCCCGAGAGCCAAAGAGATGGCGATCGTCCTCACGCCGGAGGGGGTGGCCCCGCTGGAACTCAGACTATCGTCCTGGGATCCCATAATCTCCGAGTACGATTGCGGTATAAGAAAGACAGAAGGATCACAAGGAGACTAGCTATGGCAGCCAAGGTATTGTGGTCTCCGAAAGAGGACGCATTCCTACGGAAATATTACGGCCATCTGTCCTACTCGGACATATCTAGGAGCATGGGACGGTCTTGGAGTGCGGTTCGCAATCGGTCGTCATATATTGGACTAACTGACAGGTCAAACCTCGGGAGGAAGTATTCGGCCAACACCGAGTTCTTCTCCACGCCCAATGTCATCAATTCGTATTGGGCAGGGTTCATCGCCGCCGATGGGTGCATAAGCGACAACGGTCGACTCGCTATCGGATTAGCAAGGGTGGACATAGCGCATCTCGATCAATTGTGCATTGATCTTGATTACACGGGCGGCGTCAGGGTGTACGAAGGCAGAGCATCTCTGTCTGTAAACTCAAAGAAGATCACGTATGACTTGAAGAACAACTTCAATATCACACCCCGGAAGAGCGCCACCCTCGGCACGCCAAATATCGACGAGGAAGCTCTGATAAAGGCGTTCATATCTGGGGTCATAGATGGCGACGGGTCAATCAGCGCCAAGCCCAGGATCACGGTTTACGGGACGAGATGGATTCTGGGGTGGATTAAGGAGTACTTCGATCTGTGGACTACCAAAACTAGATATAAAAGATCGGAGGTGAGAAAGATCCGAGGCAAGAATCTGTATTCCTATAGGGTAAATTGCCGAAGGGCCAAGGAGGTTGGGTTGGTATTGCTATCGGTGAGTGTCCCAAGACTGTGGAGAAAGTGGTCAAGGCTATGAGCAAGCCAACAGCAAATCCTAAATCTGGCAGCCTGTGCCAGTTCTGTATCGAAGAGAGGTCGTGCCTCATGGCGTCCAGCCTCGGGGAGAACGATTGCCCCATCTTCATTCCCAATAGGGACCACAGGGCCTTCGAGCTCAATATCCGGTGCAGGATCGAGGAGGCGAAGAAGATCCACACGGACGTAGCCTATCTGACGAAGAGATGTGATTTTGAGCTCGCTCGCGCACTGATGGTCGGAGGCGGCAAGTACATCTCGTACTTCACTGAGATGAAGAGCATCCTGTATCAGCACCTGCATAGGCTCAACCAGATCCTCCCGAACGTGGCCAACAGGAGGACGCCGTTCACACTCGTCTCCAGGGTCCGCAAGGAGGACGACTGGAAAGAAGACTACAAAGCCCTCATGAAAAAGCTCCGGGAGCACGTGCCGCCAGAGGAGGCGTCGGAGAACCTCAGGAGTATGGCTGCGTTCGAAGACCTCATGAGAAAGGCTGAACCCGAAAAGGAAGAGGAGAAGAAGCCATGCTCATCGTCATCGGAATCATCATCATCGCCATTGCCCTTGTTTGGGGATCTTACATCGGGTGGAAAGTAGGCCTGGAGGAATACGAGAATGAACATCCCAGAAGTTCATGAGGAGAAAATAGACATTCCGGGCCTCGGAGTCAAAAAGCTTGAATGGCTGTCTCGTGCAGTCATGGCGAAGGATGAGATCCACCACAATCTCATCCTTCACATTTACCATGTCCAGGACGAGAACTTCCCGGCCATGATGGAGCGGGCCTGGGTCAAGAGCGGCATCATGGACCAGGGCATCACGTGTGAGCTCTCGTACACCGACGAGTACGAGGGCTACGAGATCGACGCCTATGACGCCATCTTCTTCAAGGTCGATCCGATGTACGCGAAGGCGCACAAGGACATGTTTGTCAGGGCCTTGGCGGCCCTATACCAGGAGCGAACTGATGGTTTGGAAAATAGGACAGATGAATCTGGAGGATCTGGGGTACGCGGCGCCAGTGGAAAAGAGGTGCAGAAGATGCAACAAAATTCTAATCACCAAGAGGGGCCAGAAGAGGAATGAGTCAGTATGGGACTCTTCGATCCTCCGGGACTGGAGAAAACATACCGGAGACCCTCGGACTTTGCTGGACGGAACCAGCCTAGCTTGGTGCACAACATGTCACAAAATCTCCAGCGGCAACTTGAAATTGTTTGTGACACCCACCAAGGAAGTCCGGGAAATTATGGCCAAACTTGGGGTAAAAGTAATGCAGAGAACAATGGAGGCCGCAAATGGGCACTGATCCACTTAAGACTTATCTGGAATTCAAGCCAATGACAAAACCGAGGGAGACCGTCATTTCAGGGGCCAGAGTTGGTGTCTGGGACGGGAAAGGGGAGGACTTCTTCGGCGTCGGCACCTACATCGGAGATGAATACTATCACTCACACCAGTTCGGGCCAGGCTACTACCCAAAGATTGAAATGGACGATAAGAAGGTGTACTATGGGTGCGAGACCTGGTGGATGCCACTCGACATGGTCCCGGCTCCCGTCAAGGCGAAGCTGGGGATTACAGAATAGGAATGTACTGGCGAAGCCGTTTGAACGCGATGCTAAGATCTCGGTGGGTCGTCCCCTATCCGAGGAGCCGCGGCGGCGACCCGAACGACCGGGAGGATGCGCTTGTCATTTAGAGGAGAGTGGACGCCAATGAACAGGCGTATGAAGCCCTCCATGGACGGGTGACAGGAACACGTGACGCATCTCTCTGACGATCGTTGGTAGCCAGGTCCGGGACGCTGGAGGCTGTTACCATGGGCACATGACGATGATGTTAGAGGGGCAAACGACTGGCGATGCTATGATGAGTGCAGATAGGCTTGCCCCGGTTGTTTCTGCACACTGAGCCGCACAGTCTAACTTATAGTGTGAATATGCAAAAGACGGTACAGAAGCAGAAGGCATTGGAGTTCCCGAGCCCGTGAAACAAGGAGGAACATCTATGTTGTGGCCATAAGCAACACAACCTGGTCAGGTGTACCGCGTGATGCTAAGACGTGGTGAAGCGAGGCATCGCCTCCACCGAGCCACAGGAGCCGGGCCAGGCCATGATAGAGATGAAAGTGTTGAGTGGGGCGAGTGGAGGCCGATAAAGGGCCTGGGAAGCTCGCCCCACTGTTTTTGTTGCACAGTGCAGGATATACTGTAATATCATGAGGTTTATGACATGCTGTGGGGGGATCGACGCTCTCCGCAAAGACTGAAACCTTTGTTGGATGAGCCTGGGCCGGGAGACCACCATATCTCTCGGCCCTTTTTCTTTAGGGAGAGGGCATGAATCTACTAACGAGAGTGTACGCGCCTTCCGAGGCCGAGGTGGATTTCTGTCATGTGGAGGTTACGCCAGAAATTGCGGAAGATCTCATCAAGAAGATCGAACTCACAAAGTATCTTCGGAATAGAGACAAGGCCTATATGAACTCAACATTCACGGACTATACCCCGACGTTCTACACCACGTACAGCCTGACTGATATTGGGATAGACGAGGAGTTCCTGGACAAGGTAAGTGATGCCGGGGATTGGCGCGAACTGGATGATGACCAGACCCTGAAGATCGGCGCTGCCGATGATACCAGTGTCGACTCCGATCAGGTCATCGTGTGGCCAGACGGCGATGTTGTCTGGAGCGCGTGGTACGGGGGCAACACGAAGATAGAGAGCTCCACACTCGGAAGAAGATTTTTCGAAAGAATAGCGCTCGAACACCCGAAACATCTACTAAAGGTCCTCGCCTTCGCTCCGAAGAATCTGGTATAAGAAGAATGAAGTATTCATATCCCCCTACCCCATTTCCTCAAGGGCGGTGGCAGACGGCCTGGGTCCTCCAGGTGCCACCGCCCTCTCCCCCCCTATTGGATCCCCTAACTTCTTTTTACCTATCAGCCTATAAAAACGGGACCAGCCCCTCTGGCGAAGAGGCTGGCCCCTGCGAAGAAGACCGACGCGATTAAGCGCTGGTCAACTAAGACTAGGCAGTAATGACCGTCGTTGTCGCGACCTTGTCCTTGGCGATGTTCACCGGAATGAGCTTGTCGTACTGCGCCGACGTTCCCTCGGCCACCAGCACGGACGAAGCGTTCACGTTGAACTGGTGCGCCTGAAGGTTCACGTCCTCCAAGTAGAAAGCACCATATGCCTCGTTCTGCGCGTCCCTGAGATAGACCAGGAGTCCTGTCGGGTGATCAAACAGGTCCGAGGCCAGGTTCACCCAGAAGTCGGCGTTAAGAGCCCTGTCATTCTGTTTGGCACCGAATCCAGGCTTGTCCAGGACCTTAGGCGTCCTGTTGCCCAGATCCTTGGTCGTCAAGTTGTTCGCCAGAGGATTCGCGACGTTGCCGCTGGGGAAATCGCTAAACTTGCTCGTCGGGTAGTATGCGTACATGACGCGCAACAGCGACGGTCCAAAGAACAGGACTCGGCCGAGCGACACCGAACCGATGGTCCTGCCAGGGATGAAGTAAGATCGCTTCGAGCCGATCTCGAACATCCGCTGGAGCTGCCTGTTCTGTGACATGCCGAAGTTCTCGACGACCCCAATAGGAAATGCAATCTCGGCCTTGCCTGCTAATCCCGCCGGCAGGGCCCCAGAGGCATCTGATAGCCTCGGTGGTCCCGCGGCGATCAGGATAGTCGCCGCACTGATGAATTGGCCTCCCTGGAGTTCCGACTGCACGTGGTTCTCGTGGAACTTCCAATTGGCCAAGCTGGTTGTGGCTTGCTGAGCCATGGTTGTATCTCCTTCTATAGTCTAGCGGTCAGTGGATTCTCCACTAGACCAAGAGTGTGATCCGGATGAAGTTCGCCGGGAACGGAACCTCAATGTCGATCTCGATCAGCACTGTGTCGGGCTGATCGACACTTTGCTCAAGGGATACGATCGTACCGTCGATAAGCACGGCCTGCTCGACTAGGCTCTTCAGGACACCGTCAACCACGGTGCGTAGCTGTTCCAGGTAAATATCGGTGATGTTGAACTTGCCGATATAAGGCCTGAGGGCGTCCCGCAGGAACTTTGAGGTGAAGTCCACAACCTTCGTGATGGACAGCTCTCTCGTCTCGATCTGGAGAACGTTCGTGGAGAGCTGGTGCCGGCTGAAGACCGGTCCGTCCACCGCATCCTGGACGACAATGTAGGTGCCGCCAGTGGCGATGGTGTCGAGCTGCGTGTCAGAGAAGTAGCGGTTCGAGTTCCGGAGTCCGACCGCACCGATGATGTTGAAGTTGGTGAACGGCTGCTCCGGATCGTTTCCAGGAACCATGCCTGCGATCATCGATCCCAGGAAGTAGCCGGGAAGGACCGATGTAATATCGCCACCGCCCAGGAGGGTCGGGTCAGCGATCTCTTCGGCCGTCTGGAACGTAGTCACCTTCGTGGTGTCCGTGAAGGTGATCTCGACCAGATCCGGCCAGATGTTGTACACACGGCGATTCGCGAAGCTCTCGGAGAAGTCCGCGATGTTGTCGGCCTGCTCGAACTTGTCGAGAGCGCCCGACTTGATGGTGTAGGCCGCGTCTCCGAGACCGGCTGCTGTGTTCCACGCGGTGATGAAGCCAGCCGTCAGGCCGTCCACCAGGACCAGCGTGTCGAGATCCGTGACCGAGAATACCCGGGTGGTCTCGCTGGTGTCCACGCCGGCCGTAGTGTGCGTGAACTTGATCTCGTCGCCCTGGATGACTCCGTCGGTGACGAAGTCTGCCGTGCTGTCATCGAAATCGTCCAGGGTCGGGCTGGTGTTGTTAGTGATCAGCGCACCTGTGTCGGCTGGATCCTCATCCGTCTTGGTGCTCTGGATGAACAGGGCGCGGTTGATGAAGACGATCCTCTCGTGCTTTGAGTCAATGTCTGACTGCTGGGTGACGTGCGCCGAGAAGATCTGTGCGACCGTTGGGTCCTGTGTCAGGATGTTAAGTGCGTACACATCCTCGTTCTCCAGGAACTCGGAGGCCAGGGTGAAGTCGGCTATTGTGTCGGCAGCCACGGCCGTAGCGAACAGGGTGGTATCTGTGTTGAGGTTCGCCTGAGATGCAGCGAATGCCAGCGGGTTATCGGGAACCGCCGCCCCGAGCTTGTTGCCAATATCGGTCAAGTCCTGGATCTGAACGAGCTTGCCGACGTTGTCCGTCCTCCGGGCCGTGTAGCTCAAGAGCATTGTTCCGGTCAACTCAAAATTGACCTCGTCGATCTTGTACTGGATGTTGCTGGCAGCGGCCAACGTGGCCGAGATGTGGTAGTCCAGGGTTGTCGCGGTTGCGCCGAATGCAGCACCATCCACGGTCAACTGAGTTGCCAGCGGGATGGCCGTGATGGTCCGGACACCTTCATCCGCGCCTCCATCGATCACGAGAATGTCGCCGATCTTCGTTCCATTGGTGAGGAAGTTTGCAGTCGCGTCGTCGAAGGTGTTCGTGGTCATCGTGGTTTCACCGGTGTCGACGCCGGTCACAATGTCCGAGTTGATCGCAATCTGGGTGGCGCTGAGGATCTTTTCGACCTTCATGGCCGGACGGCTGCTATCTACCCCGGACAGGATCGTGAGATCCTGCTGAGGAGCAACGCCGGCATTGAAGAAGTCAATGGTCAGATCCTCAAATACGGCAAGGTCGACCGGGATGAAGAAGATATGCCCGGCGCCGCCCGTGAAGGCGGTAAATCCGGTCCACGGAGTCGCCTTGACCTCCAATACCGTTTCACTGGTCACCGAATCGACTTCGAATACGCCAGCGTCCACACCATCGATGATCTGAAGAGTCATCCCGGGCAGGATCCCTGCCGTGATGAACGTCGAACCAACACTGGTGAACGTGGTCGTGCCAGAGGTCACGCCGTCAGTTGGATGTGGCGGCGCCGTTATGGTTGGTACCGCAGTCTTGCCCGTTGAGCGCGCAGCCACGACCTCTCGGTCAACCCTGGCGTTCGCGCCCACGGTCACGTCACTTGTCGTGATCGTGAGATCGGCAGGTAGTAGCTTGAAGACCCCGAGGCTCGTGAACAGGTGAGCCTCCACGGTCGCTACGTCGACGGTCGCCCCCGAAATCAAGTTCGGATAGGTGAATACCGTCGACGTTCCATCGTATGCACCCGCTGACTGGCGGAACTCGATTTGATTGTTAACCCCGATCACTACGACAGGCAGTGACGGCGGGATCAACGTGGGAGTTGGTTCCACAAATACTTGTTCCACTAGCACATCGGGCTGTGGTAGTGTAGCCATTGTTATTCTCCTTAGCTTTCTGTCAGTCTAATCGGACCGGACAAGCAATTCCGGATTGGCGAATCTGACGGCTATTCAGATTGAACTCAACCTTCTTGACAGTTTCGCCAGGAATAGTGAGTTTCCATCTGTCCTGCCAGTACAGCCCGATCCCAACCGGCACGACCGTGAGGTCTATCTTCGCATCAGACTGCACAAGTGCTTCCTGCCCTAGGACCACCGAATTCACCTCGAAGATTCGAGTGCGTGACCGGATGATCTTGGCGAAGAATTGTACGGTCTGAAAGACGATATTTGCCAGAAGTTCGGCCTCCAACCCTTCCCTGCTAAAACAGTTCACTGTCAAGTCCGATGACAGCAAATCTGTGTACGTTCTCGCTCCAGTGCCGAAGCTCTGCTCCTGCGCCTGGTCGATAGTTGCGTTACTCCAGCGTACATCGCCTCGGGTCAAGATCAGCGCTGGGCGGGGTTCTGGGCGATCCAGGTTCTCCGTCCAACTATCGGCGATGAAGATCTTTGTATCATCCTGATTCTTAGTCCACTGGAAGTCATTTATCAGTTTCGCGTCCTCTGGGTCCGCGCTAGGGCTCTGCTGATTGCTTATGTCCTCAAGCTCGTTAACCCGATTATCGTCGCTCTCGTAGAACTCCGTCTGCTCGAAGGCCTCTTGCAGGAACTTCAGTACCAGGTCTTTTGCGAAGCTAGTGTAGTTCACCCTTGAATCTGCCTGTATGTGGTCCCTACTGGAAGTCCTGTATACGGTCCCGTCTGAATCGTCTGTGGCCCTGCTGGGGCGCCGGGAGACCCCGGTATCATGAGCCCAGCACCGAAGCCCAGGCTCGCGCCCAAGACGCCACCGATGAGCGCCGCGAACTTCTTGTTCTTCTTGATCAACTCAATGATCAACTTCGCGCCACCGAATGTCACTCCGGCGCCGAGAGCACCGCCGACCAGGAGTCCCTTGAGGGCAGCCTCCATGTCGGCCGTCTTCTCGATGCCGTCGATGCTGGCCATCTCGTCGACGAATCCAACCATAACCGCGTTAGTCTGCACAGTCTGCACTATCATCGGCTCCCGCTGTCGTTCTCACTGTTCACCGCCTCGGGCGACCCGTGCTGGAGATTCGCTCCATCCCGCTCGTATGGGATGGCTATGTCTCTCGGGTCATCTGTCTGCTGCCCGAATGGAGATCCGTCACGCCACCTCTTCCCGAGCTCCATCTTGCTCTTCTTGTCCTTATCGTCTTCCTTGTCCTTGCCCTTTGTGAGCTGGGCAACATTTGCGATTCTTGACTTCTTCTTCGCCGCCGCCGCGATCTTGGCGATCTCATCCTTAAACCCAGCCAGTAGATTACGTGTCATCATACGTGATCATCTGTTGGGTGTTCCCCTCCGCATACGAAATGTCAATCACCTGGGCAAGTAGCGTCCCGGTAATGTCCGTTTCGATGGCGTTCAGGAGCTCGCTATATCCAGCGATCCCGCGCCCACGCTTGGTCTGATCGGTGAGGATCTCGGCGGGGGTCGGCGGCTGGTAGATCCGGTAGAGAACACCGCCTGATCCAGTAAAGTTGCTGCCCGCATCCGTCGTGATCGTGTCTGTTGACACGGAGACGACGGCAACATCCTCTGCATCCACCCCTTCCAGGATCTCAATCCGAAAGGTGTTGTCGATGCCCTCGGCGTCGAAGTCCCTGTTGGGATCCGTGAAGGTCTTCACGCCAGCATTGGTGCTCCCACGATTGTCTGCGACCACACCATCACGAGCTGCGTCGCTGGCAGATTTTCCTGCAATGTGCAGGTCGAACGACGAGTAAACGATTACAACGGCCATTATTCTGTCCTCGCAATCTTGTTGAACTCATCGACGAACCCAGCCAAGAGTGCATCTTCGATGCCTGCGCTGGCGACCTTTTTGATCGTCGGGTTGTTCGTGTCCTTGACCGACCGTGGGCCGACCTTTGCGGTAACACCTTTTGGGATAGCAGCGAGCTGGTTGCCTTCGCCGCGCATGTTCGTCTCGCCCTTCCCGCCGAACCCTGCTGAGACCTGGGTGTTGAGCGGGAACGGGTTCTCCAGCGCGCCAACCGGCTGAACCTTATCCTCTTGGGGAGGATTGGCCGGCGTATGGGCTGGTCCGCCCTGTATCGACGCCAGCTTCCTCAGAAGAAGATCCCGGTTCAGCGGTTTCGTGTATGGGATTACGTTCATTTTGTTCCCCTAATATGATCTCGGAGGCGTGATCATGCCTGCGCCTGGTCTGTAGCTTCCCGTTAACCTTCGCGTGTAAGCTTTCTGAGCTGCCGTCCGTTTACCCGCCAGATGGCTTGCCGCCAGAGCTGGGGCCCCAGCCATGGCTACGCCGGTCAGAGCGATCTTGCCCGGCCTGCCGAGACCAGTCGTTCTCAAGTCTCGCCTCGCAGCCCCTGCTGTTCCCTTGATGGCGCTCCCAACCCTCTTTCCCAGGCCGGCTTTCTGTCCTTTTGCTCCAGTGAAGACGCTCTTCCAAAGTCTCCCAGCGGCCCGGATGCCCCCAACCTGAGCGGTCTTCTCTATCTCGTCCCTGAACGCTATGATCATGCTCTTGTTCATGCCGCCGGCACCCTGGGAACTCCCATGGGTGATCTGAGCGTCCAGTTCATCCCGGACATGCCCGTCATGGCCGCTCCTACTCCGCGGGAAACAAACTCCTTGGCGGTGATCCCAGGGTGGACCCATCCACCATTCAAGAAGCTCTTGAGCGTAGCCTTCCTGAAGATCACTCGCGTCTGTCCTCCTTCAAAGATCCTGATCGGGATCGTCTTCCCAAGCAAGGCCCACATCACGTGGCTCGCCATCCCCTTGTCCTGCGCGTCGGCGTAGGGCTGCTCGGAGATGATGTAAATTGACTGCCCGGTCACGTACCCCTGGATGCTGTTTGCCAGGATTCCGGTCGGATGCTTTATGACGCCAGAATAGAGGACTTCTTTGATCGATGAGATCACGCCCTCTTTGATGCGACTCATCTCCCAGAAGGGGACGGGGTCGCCATCGTTCCGGTTAATGTCCAGGATCCGGAGCATCTATCTCTTTTTGCCCCCCTTGGACCTGCTCCCTTCATACGGAAACATCTTGGCCGCTTCCCCCTTGCTCTTTTGGGCCATCATCCCGGCTCCGCCCGCCGCCGCGGCTCCTCCAGCCACTCCGGCCAGGGTTGCCAGCCCCTTGTACTTTCTTGTGTACTTGCTGCCGCGAGCGATGAGATTCGCAAGTGTTCCGCCGCTCATTGCCCCAAGAGCTGCCTGGGCACGTTGAGACCCGAGGGCTGCTTGCGGCCTACTAGCCATTCTTCTGAAGCGCGGGACGTTCTTCCGGTCATACTCATTGAGCTCGTCAAGCTCCTCCTTAGAAAGCTTCGCGACCTTCTCGATCATCATCATGGCTATTGTTCCTTCTTGAGCTCTTGGCCAATCTTGATCTTCGCATGGACCTTGTCGAACTCGGACCGACTCAGAGTTCTTCCTCCGGTCGCCCGGTCTATATTCTTCAGAAGACTATCGTTGACGGACTTCTTGCCGTGTTTGTCTTTGCAGTACTCCTTGTACTCGCGAATGTCCATCTTGCGATCTGGTCTATCTTCTCTGCTCATGCCGTGCTCCTCATGATTTTCATGGCCTTGGCTCGTGCATGCCCCCTAACAGAGCTTCCGTACTCTGCGTTCTTGAACGGCTTTATCTGACTTCTCTTCGGAACAGACCGCCCTTGCCACTTGTCGATCTGGCGCTTCTGCTCGTTCTCGACAGACCTTGTCATTACCTCGGACGCGGCGCCATACAGCGCTCCCAGGCCTGATCCGATAAGAGCGGCCTTAGTGCTCCTGCCAAACACGCCGCCCAGGAACGTCCCGGTTGTCGCGCCTTGCACGACCTCCCGAACTGCCCGAGCCCGACGGGCCTTTACCTCAACGAGACCGTACTGGGCAACCTTCTCTATTAGTGTCGGCATACTACTTACCCTCGAAGATTTGGCTGGCTGCCACTCCTGACAGATTGGCTCTGTAGCCACCCGCTTGAGAACAGGCTTCCCATCTGGGACCCATGTAGAGCTGCATCGGACGTTGCCTGCCTGCTGCCAAGGTCGCTGTTGGGAACCAGTGTTCCGTCCTTCTTCTCCTCATAGCCACCGTGCTGGTGAGGTTTCTTCGCAACCTTCCCGATCTTCATCCTCTTCTTGGCGGCCTGTTTCTTGAGTTCCTGGCCCTTGAAGTATCGTACCACGTCCTTAACTTTTTTGTTCATGAACTTCTTCTTAAGCGGCACGACGACTTCTGGCCCCTTCTCGCCGATGATGGCACTCACCGGGCCTTTAACAACTCCTCCCACGCCGAACTGACCATGCGCATCCGTTCCTGGGTTGTGTGCCATGAACGACTGGGCATGAATCGAGGCTTCGGCTAGCTTCTCGATCACCATCATCAGTACGTCTTTCTCGACTTGGACGAGACGATTCTGATCTTCGGACCCAGACTCTTCTTGCTCTTGGAGGTCACCACACCGCCCTTGCCCATCGATGGTGGCATGGCCATTGGAGAAGATCCCGCGCCCCCCATCATTCCGAAGCCGAGCTTCTGCATCTCCTCAGAAAACCCTTTTGAAAGGCCGTCTGATGCTTGCTTTTTCATCTTGTCTGTCGCCTTTCTGGGTTTCTTCTTGCCGACCGCGGACGCCGTGCTTGCCTCTTCGTTCGTCGCCGGAAGGGGAACTTTCCCTGGATTCAGTCCAGAGTGATCATAGATCCCGTATCCGCTTGTCGTGTCTGCCTTCGGGGCAGAATCTTCATTGTAGAAGGCCCGCTTCTTCATGATGTTAGCGCATACGTTCCTGCCGCACCCGCGGCTATCCCGGCCTTACCAGGGTTCCTCTTGACGGCGCCGGCAGCTTCACGGCCTGTTGCCTTGAACGCCTTCGCTAACTCTTTCTTCCTGCTGATCGGCCTCAGGGGAACGGAGTGTCCGCCGGCTGCACTGAACCCGCGAGTCTTGCTCCCCTTGATCGCTCTGCCGAACATCTTGGCGACGTGCAGGACCTTGCTTCTGGCGACCTTCTCGATCATTCTCATCTACACCGACCTTCTGTATCCTTCGCCCTGTCCGCTGAACGTTATGCCGCCCGTGTTCTCGCCCATGTTCTCGCCGAATCCGCCACCCTTGCCTTCGAATTGCCTCTTGCTTCGTCCGTCCGGGGCAACGTCCTTATCTTTATCCTCACCGCGAGTGAGCCAGCGCCGCGCAATCCTCTGCTTCTTGTCTCTCTTGCTCGGGACCTGCGGGTTGCCTACAGCGAGCTTCTCGATCAGCATCATCTACTTCTGCTCTTTTTTCTTCCCACGACGCCTGCTGAGTGCATACCCAGCGCCAAGTCCAGCGACACCGATGGCTGCTGCCGGTATGGCTTCAGCGGGGAATGCCTTGCCAACCGCTTTCACTCCTCTTTTGGCTTGCCTCGCGGTAGCCTTAAGCGCCTTCTGCGCCGCCCTTCTCTTGGACTCGGTCACTCCTGTTGACATGTACGGCTCTAGTGGCTTCCCGGTCGCAGCCGTGGTCCTCTGGACTCTAAACTTGGGCTTGAAGACGCGCTTCCACATCCCGAAGAGATGTTTCGGCCCACCTCGGACAGCGAGTTTCTCGATCGTCTTCATTAGTAGGTCATCCCGCCCTTGCCCATTTTCATCTTGTGCTTGTAGTCCTTGCCCTTGTGCATATAGGGACCCTTGGCGATCTTCTCGATTGTCTTCATGATACTTTCTCCAATTGTGGAATTTCGATTTTCCATTCAATATCCGACCGGTTGATCTCGGTCAGAAGCAGATTTTGATGGACCAGGGCCCTGTTCTTCCTCGTCGGGGTCATCCTGGTCACACGCCACCGGGTTCCATTCGCGACGGCTTCGACGATCACGTCGCGCTGCTTGATCTCCGGGAAGTTGCTCATCCATGCGGCCGTCTGGTTCGGCTGGATCTCTCCCATGTTGGCAAATTGACTTACTTTCGGAGATGGGCTGACGTTGATCCTGATTTGGATCGGATCAAAGAACCCGCCAACGAATGTCGTTCCCAGACAGATCGGGCAGTCGCTACGCCGCTTCCTTCCCTTCACTGGGTCCATGCACGTGCACTTCTGCCCAAACGTCCGCTCAATCAAGGCGAAGGCATCAATGCCGTTCTTGACCCTCAGGATCAGGTTGTTCCTCCGAATAATCGCGAGGGCGATACGGTCCGGCTTTTCGCTGTTCGTAACAACTTCGGATTCGGAAAATTTCTTTACGTCCCGCTCGACGGCCCGGACCTTGTAGTACCATTGGCGCCATCTTGCCTTCTGAGATGCGTGAACATCTGCAAATGCGAAAATCGACTCCAGCTCCTTCGACGCCGCGAAGAATGGGCCCTTCGGAGACTGACTTCTGAAGACCACGAAATCGAAGTCGTCGATCGGGCGGTTCGTGGGCTTGATGACCCATTCGACCAGCAGGAAATCAAGCGACACCGTCCTGACCGTAATTCGTTCGAATTCTAGTAGACTCGTCGCAACCATTTCCAGTCCTAGAAGAAGTTGTCGTCATCGTTCCTGTTATTCCCGCTATACTCAGACGGCACCGACCCGAATCCGAGCGAAATGTTCAGGCTCTTCTTCAGGTTGATCTTCTTGGTCTCATAGTCCCGGACCAGGTGACTGATCCAGGCCTGATAGTCCGGCGCCTTGTCCTTGTCCCGCACAACGATGCCGCCATCATTGTAGTCCAGCCGATTCCTAGACTGTAAGATTCCTGCCGAGTGCAAGATCTCGATAGCGGCGCCGCGGATCAGGAGCCGGTCCGAAGGATGGGTCAGGATATTGATCCGCGCCAGCGCCGGCTGCGTGTCGTTCCAATCCTCGACCGAATCCAGGATGGCCTCTTTGAGCTGGCCGTCGCTGGACTCCTTGCCTTCGATTAACTCATTGATGACCGGATCATCTCGAAGATATGCCCGGAGTCTCCTGACCAGAATGGCACCCTTCTTCTCGCTCTTGCCGGGATCTACGACTCTGGTTCCGACTGTTTCCTGCGGAATAGGCATTTACCTATGCTCCCAGGTCTTGGTGGTCCAGAATGGCCTCAATGATCGGGTCTTTACGTGTGCTGTCGGCGTTGATCTCGCGATCTTCCAGGACTTCCCGGAGTTCTCGGAGATTCATCTTCCTGAGTGAGCTTTTTGTATATTTGACCGCGTCGTCAGCGCTGCCCTCAGGGTCGCTTTTCTCTGTGTCCGCAGGAGAGGAGTCGCCGTCCGGGGCATCTGGGGCGGCCGGGGCGTCTGGGGCGTTCGTACTTACGGGCTTGCCATCGGAACCTGACGATACCGTGGGAACGGTCGCGTTGTTTGGCTCAGGCATTAGTTTGGCGATAGCGCTGTCGGCAGCCTTCGCAACTTCGTCTTCGACAATGACCTCGGATCCTTCTGAATCGTCTTCGCCGGGCTCGTCCGCGTCGTCCGCGTCGTCGTCAGGCTCCGGAGGGGCCTCAGACTTCTCTGGATCCGGAGCTTCCTGCTCTTCGACCTCGGGGATAATTCTCCCTTTGTCGTCGATTCTTCGGATTGTAAGCCGCCCCTCTTTTTCAAGAGCGAGCATCTTGTCGTCAACCCATTCTCCGGGGAACGTCGCCCAGGTCAGGTTGGAGGGTTTGTATCCCTTCCTTCTCAGGAAGGCTCCTGACGGACGAGACAGTCCGATGTGCTCATCGGATATGTTCGTGACTCTGACCTTGTTTCCGCTAATCGCCATTCTTCTTCGCCTCCTTCCCCTGGTGGACTACATACGACCGTCGGGAGATCCCGATTGCCAGAAGCCGCGTGTAGTTCGGAAGGTGGGGAGGGATTTTACTCCCCTCCCCACCAACCTGGTGCTTGTCCGCGTGGGGGGATCAGCGGGGCACCGTAGTGAACTACGACAAAGTGATTCTTGCCACGCCATTGACGTTGGCGATGCCAACAGCAATGTCTTCCCAACTCTGCCACTCGACCAGATTCGCACGCTTGTTGATCCAGAACTTCGTCTGATTCAGAATGAAGAAGTTCCCGAGGAACTGCGGCGCAGCGAACCCATAGATGTTCTTGGGCAGCACAATGTCGTTCTTGATCGTGGTCACAAGCTTGTACCCCAGGAGGGTATTGTACTTGTAACCGTCTACCGTGATCTCGGACGCGACACGGTCGCCAACGTCCGTGGCCTCGAAGGCCAGCACGTCCGCGAAGTCCTCCTGCGTCATCAGGAACAGATCAACCTTGAGCCTCTTGCCCGTGATGATCTTGATGAGCTGGGTGAGCGCGTTCCGAGTTACCCGTGTATCTGTCACTGTCGAACTGTTGCCCGAGATGCCGATTGCAGCATCAGCGTGCGCGAGGAAGGTACGGTCCTCTTCCTCCTGAATGTCCTTGACCGAGTTCTCCTCGATGATCTTGGTGATCGGAGACTCGTAGGACAGGAGCTCCTGCTCCGTCTTCTCGAACTTCTCACTGGAGATGCTGAAGAAGTTCACCTGGTACCGAGGACCAGTGACATACCTGGCATCCGGTTCGCCGCGCCACGTGATGGGCAGGGCCTTTGACTCAGGCTCAATGTCCACGATCTTTACCAGACCGTCATGCAGCGTCGAGCGCTGAGTGTCTTGCTTAGTGACCATCACAGGCGGGATGATCTTCCGCAGGAACGACAACTCACGAAGCCGGGCACGGATGAACGCACCACCTGCTGCGGCAAGCTTCACGATCTCACTGGGATCGTTCAGCGCTTCACCGAACAGTGCGTTAATCGTCGAGGCATTCGCGGCCATCGCATTTGCACCATCTGACATTACTGTTCTCCTTCCTGACTGGTTTCAACTTCGACCTAAGCCGTGGTGAAGTTGAGCCGGTTATCTGCCCCGACGGCAATTTCCACAAAAGCCTTGGTCGGGTTGGTTGAGGTCTGCGGCGTGAGCTTGCCGTTCGTGACCATGAGAGCCGCGTCCTGGACGTAGGTCTCACCATCATCGAATCCAACATTGCTCACGTCAGCCCGGTAATCGCCCTGGAGGCCCGTGACGCCACCGGTCGAGATCTCGACTGGGGTGCCGAGTCCTTCGATCGGATCGTCCTGCGTGTTCCGGGAATCCGGACGGTCCGTACCAGCAAACGTCACATACGCGACATTCACGGGCGTTGTGGTCTTAACCGCCTCGCCTGTTGCATTGCGGGTAAACCACTCACCCTCAACAATGCTTTCACCGGCAGCGACCGGCAGGTTCAGGCGGACGAGACCCTCTAACTTCGTCTTCAAGAAGAGAGCTCCGCTGCTTGCCATGATGATTCTCCTTTATCTAAGCCGGCCGTTCCGGCTAATCAGCACCGAGTAGAAATGCAGAAAGCGGGTCCAGTTCCCCGGCTTCGCTCGAAGCCAGCTTGGTATGGACCTTGCCGATTCCAGCATGTGCCACTGGCGTCTGCCCAGTTGGAGACGCCGTCTTAACGGAGGAGCCCGGCAGGTCTTTGAGTTCCGCCACCTTCTCCTCATAGTCCTCCGGGTCAATGACGCCATCCCGAATCCCATCCAGGACCGCTATGCACGCCTCTACCTCCTTTCTTGAGCTGTCTCGCTCGTTGGCGAGTTTTTCATGTTCATCTGTAAGACGCTTGTTCTCCGCCTGGAGATCAGCGTATTTCCGAAGACAGGTTGAGACCTTCCTGGCGAGCTCAGGACTCATGTTCTTATTGTCGCTCATCGTAATCGATCTCCTTGGCCGGCTACTGCCCCAGAAGTTGCAGCACGCGCTCACGACCAGTTAACTGGCTCGAACATGCGTTTTTCTCCACGAGACGACCTAGTTGGCCATGCTCATCCAATTCGTGGAGGGTGTGCAGTACTGTGCTCGCCATCGCCAACTTCAAGATAGCGTCGCGTGTTTTTCGTTCTTTCTTGACGGAAGCGATTTTCTCGGACTCTTCCTGGTCGGACTCGATCTGGTCAGCCCAGGACTCAAGTTCCTTGGCCGTCTTCTCAAACATATCGAGACCAACATCGCTTTCCGGGACTTTGGTGGATGCGATCTTCTCGGCCGGCGGCTCGTCAATCTCAAACGAATCAGCGTCACTGATTGCAGCCTGGACGAGTTGCTCCACTGTTGGAACTTTGCTGATCATGTCGCCCGTTTCCTTTCCGAGGCCAACTCGCCGATCCGGTTTCTCAGAGCCCGGTTCTGCCTGGAGAGATTCTGATTCCGAACCGCAAAGACCTGCAAGGCCCTATTTCTGATGTTCGCCCCTCTTCGAAAATGGCGAGCAGCAGCAATGGCGCCCTGTTCACGTCCTCTTTTGACCCCTCTTTTCTTGCCCTTTCCGTATCCGATGGCGGCCCCGGCGCCACCAACGCCCAGGGCGCCGACTGCGTAGGGCAGAACCTTCTTTACCGTAGCTGCTAGTGCCATCTTTTAATCCTCAGCCGGGGAGGCGGAGCTTGGACCCCGCCTCCCCAAAGCCTAAAGGAACTACGAGTTCAAGATCTTCGCGAACGAACCGGCGGTCGACTCTTCGGATGCGGTCTTCTCTGCATCGTTGATCTCGGCCAGGAACCCCTGGGCCATGATGCGGCCAGCGGCGTCCAGCTCTTTCGCCTGGGTCTCGTCATCTGCCGTTTTCTCAGACGTTTCCGTCTCACCATCGTCCTCGGAGAGGTGATCGATGATGTTGCAGGCAGCGGCGATCTTCTCGGCGCCAGAAGTGAACTCCATGCCGAAGGTGTCCATCAAGCTGGCGGTGGCCGCCAACTTGGCGCACTGTCCTTCGTCAAACTTGGCAAGGAGATCTTCGACCGCTTTGTCGTCGGCGGTCTTCTCGGTCTCTTTGCTTGCGCTTTCGCCGCCCGTGTAGGTAGCGTTGTAAATTTCTTGCAGGCTCATCTTTAGTCTCCTGTTTGGAACCTGATTTGGTTTCGACTACGTCAGGTTGCTTGGGACCTCTGCCGGATGCTGCTTGCGCTTCTGCTGCTTCGCCGCATCCACGATCTTGTGCAGCATGCCCATTGCATCCTGCTTCTTGGTGGCGCTCACCGGCTGGTGAACCGCATCGACCGTCGCCTTGATCTTGGCGAGGACGTTCGATCCATCCTGCGGCGTCGTGTAGGTCTGGCCTTCTGGGCTTGAACCCTTAGGGCCAGGCTCTGCACTATTGGCGCCTGGAGACGTGTCGCCACCCGCGGCGACCGTCTTGTTACCCGGAGCGCCGGGCGACGTGTAAGCCGTTCCGGTCATGCCCTTCATGCCATCAGGGCCGCCGGCTGTTCCACCGAATCCCGTGACAGCCGCGGCGCCCGCAGCGTTCTTCTCGCTGCCAGCGATCTTGCCGAGCTCGTCGTGGAATCCACGGGCTAGGAATCGACCGAGTGTCACGTAATCTTCAGCAAGCTTCTCCTGCTCAAGATCGGACGCGATCTTCTCCACCTCTGCAATCTCTTCGTCACTCAGCGCTGCCGCAATCGTTGCGATCACGCTGTCTTCCGAAGTAACCTGCTCAGAGGCGGTCTTTTCGGTCTCGTCCTCCCCCATCAGTTGGGAAAGAATTTCGTCCATGCGCATCTGACTTCTCCTTTGCAATGTTTAACTTACAAACGTTTCCAACCGAGCAGAAACCTTGCGCAGTCCCTCGGCGATCGCCAGATCGACCAACTCGGGGTCGGAACCATATCGAAGGAAATCCTCGATTGGAACCGGCGCGCTTGATCTCTTCTCGAACAAGTTATCCAACCCGGAGTTGGATTCAGCTTTTTTGAACAGTCCCTTCGCAAGCTTTTTTGCCTTTGAACCGATACGTTTACGGTAGGCAACCAAGCCAGCAGCAGTCAGTCCGATTTTGCCAGGACTGCGAGCCGCTGCAACCTCTCCCCTTGTTACCCGTTCACCTTTCAGAGCTTTCGCCTGAATGTGTCCAGAGTAAAGATAAGGGGCCAACAGCGCTCCGCCGATCAGGGCAGCTTCACGAGCCCTCCCTGCCGTTTTTTCCTGGCCGATACTCCGGATCATAAGACGGCCAAGAGGACCAAATGCTCCGCCAATACCCGCTCCCACGACTGCTGCCGGGAGTTCCGGGTGATGAGCAAAGGCACTCTCAACAAACTTCGGGACTTTCGCTCCCTTTATACCCTTCCGGTAAAGGGCAAACAATGCCGCGGCCAACGCCGTCAGCGGGATCGCTTTCTCTAGCAGAGAAGATTCCTGAAGCATAAGAGCCTCTTGATTTGCGGCCTCATCGTTTGCGGCGATTTTGTCCATGATCTGATCTGGCGACATGGCCAGAAGACCCAGGACACGGCGGCGCATCGGCTCCCTCAGGCTTGATCTTTTCTCCAACTGAGAATGCAGTAGACGTGCAAGAGAGGGGCGAACCCGATTAACCGAAATCTCTGGGGTTCCGATTTGGTCGGGACTCTTGCCGCCCGTGATCTTCATGACGACGATCCGTCGCATCTCCCGAGGCTTGAGGGCCATGCCCATGGCGGTCATCGTTGAGCATACGTCCCCAAGTGGGTTACGCGACAGAACCTTCATCACAGCTTCGGGCATATCCGGCTCAAGGGCCTTGAGCAACGGAACGCCCACTTCTTTGTTGACGACAGAGAGCCCATTAGAACTCTCCGCCCCAACATTTGAAGGCACCACTTTTGAGATCGTTCCAGCCTTCTCTTCCGCTCTCTTCGGCTCTTCCTGCGCTTCTTTCTTGCGCTGGGCGGATTTCACGAGCTCCGCATAAAAAACTGAAGGGATGGAATAATCCTGCTGATTCGATTCTGCCCTAGTGATGCCTTCTGCAACCCAGAAAACAGTCCGGTTGCCCAATCGCTGAGCCTCTTCCTTGCACGCAGCGAGCTTCTTGAGCACCTTGGCCGTCTTCTCGGCTCCTTTCTCGACATACGATATGTCGAAGAACCGGGGCCTCGTGTTGTGTGCGGCAACCTTAATGCCGTTGTCGAGGACCTGGTTCATCGCATATTTGAGATGATCGCAATACGATGCAATATTCTTGGCCTGATTCCCGCATACGCTGCACACATCGAATGGAACTTTGCAGCCCATGCTGACCGAGCAGATCTCGCCGTTCTCAATCTGCTCAACGAGATCCGGGGCACCAACCTTGAGAATGTCACCAAAGTCGTCGAACTCGGACGAGCGGCGAAGGAAGTGGATCAGCTCGACCCGCTTCATATTGTCGTTCCAGACCGCCAACTTCACCCGTTCCCCAACGCTCTTGTGGGGGTCCTTGTTGACGTGGTGACGGTATGGGTAGGCGTACTTCTCGAAGGTCTTGAATCCGTAGTCGTAGACCTTAGGGCACTCATACGACAGGTCGCAGGCGTACTTGAGAGATTCCTCGGGGAAATAGTCCCCATTGGAATTGCTGCCCCAATACTCGCCTGCGCCCAGGGCGTTCAGAAGCACCCAGATCCCGTCCTCCCGCTGGGGGAGAGTGTCGGCAGCCTGCTTGATCAACGAGTTCGTCGCCGAGGCCGTCTTGATAAGACGACTTGAATGCAACGGCTCGATCGCCGGAGTTCCGTCCGGAAGATGGCTGTCGATCTGGATGTACTTAGTCAGGGACATTCTCTAGCTCTTGTTGTCCGTCAGCATGTACCCGGCACCGGCGCCAGCGGCCAGGCCAGCTCTGCCGGGATACTTCTTGACGACCTGTTTGGTTGCGCCAACGGTGCCCTTAATCGCTTCGCCGGCCAACTCTCTCCTGGTTTTGGCGCCAGTGAGTCCTGGGCCAGCGGCGGGTTTCGCGACTCGTTTCCACAACTTCCCAACACCCTTGAGCATGCGGCCGACCGCAGCTTCCTTCTGAAGCTCGTCGGCGAACCCCTTGATTAGAGATGAGTCCATCTGATTGTCTCCAGAAGTTTTGACCATCATTTGCGCGCTGCCGGAAATCGGCTTCGTCTGCGTCGTCTTGAAGATCTTGCTCATGGGGAATCCCGACGTAACCTTCCCCATCTGCTTCATCGTCTTCGCCGGGCCGGCGACCGTACCTGCTGAGAACTTGACGGCTATCTTCTTCATCGAGTAGCCCGGCTTTCCGCCCTTCTTCTTGAACGAGTCCTTCTGCAACTTCCTGGGAATCGGCCTGGTGCGGTTGCCGCCGAGCCCATCTGGATTGCCGAGCATGTCATCTTTGCCTGCCGGCACGATCTTTTGAAGACCTCTCCAGTACGTTTTCGTTCCACCGCCAGCCGCCGCCATGTCGAACTCGTCATAGTTAGCCAACTTCGATAGGATTGACGGCATATTCTAGTTCCGCTGGCCCTATCGTTTCCGCGTACTTGGGTTGTTCCAACTCCATGAACCTAGGTCCGATCCAGTAAGGACTTGAGATCCTGAGTCTTAGAGAATTGGAAACGTGCTCGGCCACATCCCTTGGCTTTCGCTTCGTAACCGATCTCCCTCTCATCCTCTTGACCTTGGCCGGAGACTTCAGAGAAATCCTGATTATCTTCAGGAGCTCCTTGGTGTCCGATGTGATCTTAACCCCTTCTTTGTCCACAACGATGTTGCCAACTACGTCGGCGGTGCCCATCGATCTACTTTTGTAGACCGCGAGCTTCATGCGCCCGGGACGCTCATGCTCTCGACGTTTTCAATCCTGACCTGGGCGCCAAGGTTGAACTGCGATTTTGATGGTCTTGCGCCACCGAAGATGCCCTCGCCAGGTGCCACGAGCTGCTGAACCGCAGCCGCGGACTGCAAGAGATCTCCGGCGCCGCCGCCGCGAGGGCCCATGTCCCGCATGCCCCTCTCCATGGAGATCAAGTCCTGGATCGTCTTATGGTCGATCGATCCCCACTGCTTCATCTTAAGGAGTAGGCTTGATGCAACGACCGGGTTCTTGGCTACAGTAGGCGAGAAAGTTGACAGAGCTTCGAAGTGCTGGTCTGTCATCTTATCTTTCTTCAGTTCCGGGTGCTGCTCTTTGACCTGCACCAAAGATGCGGACAGGGCTTGCTTCTGAGCTCTGGTCGCCATAAGTTCCCCGCCGCCAAGAGCGAGACCCATACCTACCAGGAACGCCGGGGTTATCTTGCCCTTGTGTTTCGAGATGAACTTCCCAAATCCCGACATTGCGCCGCTGAGCGTTCCCATCTTAGAGACCCAGTCGACCTTGGCGAGTTTCTCGTACTCGTCGCCATCTTCCTCGTTAAGGAGAAGAGCGGCCTTCTCAAAGTCTTCAGGGGAAAACGAGACGGATCTTAGCGAATCTGCGATCGAGCTCAAGAGGACGCTCATATCCTCAGATGAAGCCTCGATGAGATTGGCCTGAAGCTCGGCGAGCTTGTCCAGGTCGTCATCGCCTAACAGCCCATTATCTTTCAGGGCGATTACTTCTTCTGGGAGGGACATTCAACGTTCTCCGGAAGAATGGGTGCGTGTGAAGGCCTGTCTTTTTGGAACTCCGGCATCTCCACAGGCTCCGGACCTTCCTTCAGATTGCCAAAATCGATTGGTGGCGGGACCATGCTGCGTTTGCGACGAAAATACTCCTCGGCTTCAGCCTGCATCTCTCGGGCAGACTTCTGTATTCGGAATGAGCTCTGGTTCCAGTTCATTACACCACTCTCGACTGAGGCAGATAGTATCCGGCGCTCGGATTGTACCCGGCCGGCTTGATCGTTGCGCTTCTGCCTTTACTGTAAGCCTCTCCCGCCATCGGGAGCACGAACACACCGCCCAAGGCGGCCTTCCCTGGGTTCTTTACCGACCAACCCAGTAGTTTGCCGCCAGCCTTGAGCGCCTTTCCGCCGACGAACTTGAACAGAGATCCAACAACGGCGATCTTTTCAAGGTCGCCATCGGATCTCTCTCCAATGAAACAGCGTATGAGCACATTAACTTCTTCATCCTGCATTCGCGAACCTGCGCAGAACCGGATCTGGGTTTGGCTTAATGTCCGGCTGCTTGCCCATTGTTTCCTGCTGAACATACTTGTCCGTCAGGGCCGACGTGTTCAAGTTGTCAATCCGGCGGATCGCGTAACTCGCCTTATCTTCGAGGAGGATAAGTCCCCTTTTGAGACGATCTTCCTCGGAGACTTGGTCTACGAGTTGGTTTATGCTGACGAGTATCGGGTGATTCCCGTTGACGATCTTAACCTTCGCCAGGGAGCCATCCGACCCAGTCATCTGTGTGCTTGAGATCAGATCAGACTGTACAGCTTCTGCCTGCTTGGAGAACTCTGCGATCTTCGTGCGGATATGCTCAGTTCCCTCTTGTTCGGCCTGGAACTGGGCCAGGGCGCCGAACACGCCTTTCTTGACCAAGGTCTCCGTGATCTTTGCGATCTCAGTGAACGCGACTTCCCGGCCGGACTTTTCAATTCCCAGGCCGACAGCATGCGCCACCTTGCGGATCACGCCCATCCGATCTGGACTGTCAGAGACGAGGATCGCCTGTTCAACTTCGTGCTGTAGCGAACGCCTTGTCTCGACTATGGCCATCTGATTGTCATGTTGCTTTGCGCGGATCTCATCGCAGGCAAGCTTGACATTCTCGACGAGATGTTCGAGATCATTAACGTGCGCAGCGACTTCGTGCTCATTGGAGATCTGTTCGATGCCGAACTCCGCGTTAATGTCAATGTCGAGTTTCGGCTTTGGCGGCTCAAGGAAGTAGTCGGAGTGCGAACGATTGTCGCTTGCAGTCTTCTCGCTATCGGAGATGGAAGAGGCAATGAGTTTCGCGTCTGCAAGATCGAATACTGCATCGATCTTGTCTTTCGACTGATCAAAGACGTGCTCGTAGGCGCCAACATTTGCTTGCTGGCACACTTGGCGGACCTGGGCGGGCGTGAGGCTGTTGTCATTCGCGATCTTGGAGATGGAATCGTTCAAAGACGTTCCGCTCTCCAAGTAATCCGAGACAGCATCCTGGGCCCACTCAGCGTATTTTGTCGCGTCGAATTTTGACACCCTAGATCCCTCCGGAGCACATCATCTAGCGCGGCACTCCCAGTAGACCACATCATGATGATGACGATTATAGGACGCGCAATGCGTAGGTCAATGGATTTTTTCATAACCCCTTGCCATTACCGCATTTATGTGTACTACATTTGTACTTACAAGCAGGTAAAGACATTTCCGCCACTTACCATACTTACTCTCCTTACTCCTTCGCAACCCTAGTTGCTGTAAGGGGATACGGAAAACCCTTTGCATAACAAGACTTATGGCTTAACCCTAACATCGGAGACTCAAATATTGCGGATTATCAGCGAAAATTATAGGCCAAGTTTTTGGGTATAAGATAATTGAAGAGACGGTTGTTCTATTGGCCCAAGCCCAAAAGGAGAGAAGGTGACAGTAGGCGAGATGGAGACGGAGGCGGTAAAGAAATGCCGCGACTGCAAGACCTTATTCGCCATCAAGGCTGACCATGTCCAGTGGTACGTCAAGAAAGGTCTATTTTTGCCCGCAAGGTGCCAACCGTGTCTGGACAAGCGGAAGAAAAAGAGGGCACCAGACAAAAATCCCGGTGGCTCACCGGAATACATCGATCCAACCCCCCTAACAACGAGTGTGACCTTCGACGCTGGCTTGCTGCAACTGCTACAGGATGCCGCCGAGACATTTGAGGCGCAGCATAAAAACCTGGTTGGCAGGCCGATTCAAGATCTCACCACGTTCAAGGAACTGGATCGTCTCTTCACATCAGGGGCAGAACTCATCGCGTCCCTGAAACTCAACGGCTTCCTTTGTCCCGAAGAAGAGGAAGAAGAGGTGGAACAAGCCGAGAAGGAAGAGCTTCTGCCCGACACACGTACACTTGCCGATAAGCTTCGGAGTGTCGGGATTAAAGTAGAAGATGCTTCCCCCCACGAGACCGAGGAGCCGGAACCAGTCGAATCCGCGGTCGAATCAGGCCAATAGGCCTTCGTCCCGGACAAGGAAAGGCTCGCGAGATCCCCTTGTCCGGGACATTTTCAAGTACGCCGAGAGACGGAGGGCATTTCAGTGGCACTATCATCCAGAAAGAAACAGATCTGCGATTGGCTTCAGGTCGTATGGGTTCACCTGACCTCCGAGGGAATGGAGGAGGAGATCATCAAGGAATTCTACAGCGGACGCGGCAACAAGTACTGGAATATGGATCGAGGCTCGAATCCCTGGGTCAAGCGCATCGATGACGAGGCCGGGAAGCTCCGAAGGAAGTGGCGAAAGACTCTGATTGACACCCTAGAGATGTTTTGGGAGTCCATCCTGACGTACTACGCGGAGGGCGCCTCGATCGCCCTCCCGGCGCCGACCCAACTTCCAGGAACACCAGTCAAGACCCCGCACAAGAACGGCACCCTCAAGCAAAGCAAGGAAACGATCGCGCTTGGTGAGAGGCTGCTGGGGAACAGGTTCAAGACCCTTCGCCGGGACATTGAGTCCCAGTTTGCGATCGGGAAGACCCAGCTCGAAGATCAGATCCTCTCCGCAATCAAGAGCAGCAACGGACCAGTCGTAAGTAGGATGAAGAAGATCGAAGTGGACCTGGGCAAGATCACGGAGAAGCGGGATCTCGTAGCACAAACACAGACCGATCTCGCGAACAAGGTCGACGCCATCAGCCGGAAGTCGTCCGAGAGGATCGACAAGATCAAGGCCGACACGTCCGAAAAGGTCAACGTGCTCAAGGAGAAGTCCGGAGTCGTTGAGAAGGAAGACTGGGAATGGAAGGAGCAGGAGAAGGTGCTCCGGGAAGAGCTCGGTGGCGTGGAGGATCAGCACGAAGAAGAGGTTCGCGCCAAGTTCACCGAGGCCAAGGCCGATCTCGAAACCCAGCGCCAGACGCTGCTCCGCAATCTCGATCTACAGAGGGAGTCGGAGGTCGACAACCTTTGGGCGGACCATCTCCCGCCATCAATTCAGCAGTCGTTGCAGCGCGTTCCGAAGATCGCGCAGATCACGAAACAACTCCCCAAGAGCATACAGAAGTTGCTCACGGCCCCCCAGCCGTAGAAAGGAAATCATGCGACAGTCACCACACACCACGTCCCCTCCCCAACTCGTTGGGCAATATGGCGGAGCCCAACTGTAGGTGATTGTCTGCTATTGCGCGGGCGCTTCGGCGCCCGCGTCTTTAGCCCTCCTATCTGCCCGCCCCATCAGGACAGCGCTAATCATCTGCGCTTTCTCCAGGTGATAGCTCTTGAGCTTGGCGATCTCTTCGGGATCGAAAAGGTGCCCCCTGACTGCGCAATCATTGACAAGACGGCACGCTTCGTTGTAGAATTCTGTGTGACGGGAGCACCACTCACACAGCGTTTCGTCCTCTACAGTCTCCACGTCAAAAAACAGTTCCTTATTGCCGTAAATCTCGGCGAAGTAATCTCGCATAGACTGTAGCAAGTCCAGACGATACCCAACTTCGACGGGTATCTCTCGGGAGCCGTCTACTACACTGGCCCTGGGGTCTGGTCGTTTTCTTGGCAAGGAGATACTCCATGATCGGAACGGTTGTAGTTTTTGCTATGATGATATTTGTACCGTGGATCTACTTTGCGATCAAGTACCGGATAGACACAAATAAGTGGAAAGAACACGAGCGTCTCAAGACCAGAGTTTATTGGGGCGAGCATAGGCATCAAATCGAGAAATCTGGTATCTGCCCATGCTGCGGTCATACATTCCACATTCTTGTTGATAAATTCGGGAGAAGAAGGATCTACTTGCCCTCTGGCGTCTACGTCACCGTTACGAAGTTGCTGTCCACGGATGTTGATCAGGAGTTCGTCGCAGTCTGCGTGATCATGGCCGCACTTGATGCGGACCAAGAGGTGGCGAGAGCGATCGTCGGAAATTGGGATCAAATAGAAACAGTACAATGATGGTATAAGGGAACTACCTACCGGTGGAGACTACTCATGTCACTTCTCGATAAACTCGATTCTGAAAAGTACAAACCTGAGAACCGCGGGCATCCGTCCGAGGGAATGCTGCACAGGGGCACGTTCACGATCATCGAGGGCGGAAGCAGCCACTCTTACGCCGTGAAACAGTACCCAAACATTACGATGGAAATGCTGAAGTCCGGCCATAAACTATCTGGAGAAACAGTCCTGACCGAAGGCGAGTTCGAGATGTGCTACACCATCTACAACATCCAGGCCAACGTATATCTCGGACAGGCCACGCAGGAAGAGCTCGACGAGGCGGTCACAAACGTCCAGAGCAACCAAGTCGCGCAGAAGCAAGCCCAGCAGCAGAGTGGTGTCCAAACGGCGCCAGCACCGGGATCTCAACCGCAACAGCAGCCCGCGGCGCCCAACAAGGCGTCCCTCCAGGATGTTGCCAAGATCCTCGTGAACGACATTGACGGAGCTCTCGGAAAGCCCGTCTACCAAATCACCAGCGAGCTCGCAGCGGAAATTGAGAAGAAAGGATTCGATCTTGACGATGAAGACGAATTTTACCCACTCGTCGATGGCTGGAAGAACGGCGTCATCAAGATCGAACAGGACGGATCGTTCGACGAAAGCCTGCTAGAGAACAAGGAAGAGGACGAGGAGGATGAATGAGCCTTCTGGCAACGCACATGCAAAAGCCCCTGATGGGGAAGACTGTCCAGAGGGGGCCTCCCATACCGGCAAACTCTATCATCCTGTGCAGGATGTGCAAAATTCCCGTCTACTATACGTCCTATGACTTTAGCAAAATGGGAATATTCACTGCGAGCTTCAAAAAGTCCATTGGTAGATTATGCCCTATCGCGGGCGGACCAGTGTATCGATACACCAAGAGGCATCTTTGCCCAGAATGCTTCCACGAAGTATTTGCATATAGCACTCCAGCAATTTTCTTTGTTCCATTCCCCGGAACGCTCAGCCTGATGCAGGCGCTTCACTCGATCTGGAGGACATGATGGACAAAACCGACATAAGAGAGACCGTAGATCTGATCAAGGCCTATCATCAAATCGGCGGGATTTTGCAGGATCGATTGAAGAGAAACGCTCCGGTGATACCTGCGTCCATGGGCGGATTGATCTCTTCGCTTCGGTCGCACACGTCGCTCATTAACCATACCGTCTCGAACATTCACTCCACCATCATCGAAGACGTTCCGAGCCCGGACAGAGACAAATACGAGGTGGAAGTCTCGTGCGGCATCCACTTCATCGTTGAGGGCGTCAAGACCAGGAAGGAGGCCGTGGACCAGGTTGAGTCCGGATATTACGACGAGCGCATCGGTGCGCTCCTCGCGGAGGCGCTAGGAGAATGTCGATTCAGAAAAGTCGAGAGAATTCGGACCGTAGACGAGGAGGAGGAGAACGGTGGAGCTTAAAGTAGCCGTATCGACAGTGATTCACAGAATGCGTGATCGCAGGATGCTGGTCCTTAGAAGATCAGATAATGGAAAGTGGAACTTTCCTGGAGGCAAGGTCGAGCCACCCGAAAACCTGGAGCAAGCGGCTGCCAGAGAGGTCGACGAAGAAACCGGAATCAAGATCCGGCCGACCAATATCGAGATGGTGTTCTCGAATGGGACTGACGATGAGGGGACATTTATCTTTGTCCTCTTCGGGTCCACAATAACCACCGATCCCGTCGTCACAATAAACTCAGAGCACACCGAATACAGATGGGTGACGGCGCAAGAGCTTAAGAAGGAAATATCTCCAGAGGCCCTGCCCAGGATCGGGATATATGCCATGTTCGATCAAGCGCCAACGGATGGCGTCTACCACAGAGATCCAACCGAGTACTCCTGGTATTGCGGGGAATCAAAATCCATCGGGAAAAAGAAATGAAGACCTGCTCGAAATGTAATAGGTCGCTTCCGTTGAGCGAGTTTTATAAACAGGGAGGGCTATGCCGTCCAGAATGTAAGGATTGCAGGAAGCACTACCTGTACAAATATAAGCGCGAGCGTCGAGAGCAGTATAATGCATACGAACGGCGAAGATATGCGAGAGATATGGAGGGGGAGCGAAAGAAAAGTCAGCTCAAGTACATCAAAAACAGAGACGCCGTTTTAGATCGCACAAAGAAATATAAATTGGACAACCCGTCCATCAACAAGGCTCACAGATCTGTAGCAAGCGCCGTCAGGAGCGGGAAGCTTACAAGACCTAGCAAGTGCAGCAATTGTGGGGAAATCAAGGCTCTGGACGCTCATCATGACGATTATTCCAAGCCGCTAAAGGTAAGATGGCTATGTAGATCTTGCCATGAACGAAAACACAGTTCTGTTTACATCGTGGAGGCGAAGGATGGCCAAAGGTGAAGAGGCGATCCAGGAGATCGTCAGGCAGAAAGTCGCACACTACATCACACAACACATTCCCGAAGAAGAGTGGGACAAAATGGTCCGGGGGCAGATCGACGAGCTCATCACTGGGCACAGGAAGCGCGATCTTGAGCAGTGGATCAAGGAGGCTCTCGACAAGCGCATCAAGCAAATGATCCGCACGCAGATCTCCGACGCAGACTACTGGGGAAGCACATGGGGGGATCCGGCAGGACTATTCAAAGAGGTTGTTGCCGAACACGCCGACAAGATCATCGAGGCTATGTTCAAGGGAGTATTCCAGAACATGGCTCAGGCAATGAAGCAGTCGATCGAAACTTACGGTTAGTGATTCCGGTATAAGAAGAGTGGAAGCCTATAGGTCAGATGCTCTCCCCTCTTTTAGGGACCAGGCCGGGGAAGACTGGCGTCTTCCTGGCACTGGAGGAGAGAGGGGACTTAACTTGCCCCCGCGAGGAAGCCCCTCTCTCCACTTTTTTAGGAGTCAACATGTCCAAGCGGAAAAAGAAAGATCGAAACCGCGACGGCCCGAGAATGCTGGAGTGGAGACAGTATGAGCAATTGCTGAATGACGGGACCTCGCCCGACGGACTTCCGATTAAACCCTTTCCCCCTGGGCCGTCTATCGGTATTATCAATGGCAAGGAGCGCTTCTTGTCCGGGAAGCCGGGGTGGTATGAATGGTTCGAGCGATTCATCGATCGAAAAACCGGGAGGATCGCCGAACGGCGGGGGTGGTACAGGGTCTCGAATGGACACAAGCAGGCTTGAAAATAAGATCAAGCTTCTCAATATTCAGATAGCTGACGCAGAACGTAGAGTGATAACCGCGGAGCCGCACGACAGAGCAATCATAGAAGTTGGCATCAAGTTCATGCGGGAAGCTCGGCTTACGATTCAGCGTAGACTGGACAGGAGAAGGTGATGGGTAAGCACGGAGAGAAGTGCACCTGCCTCAAATGCATGCCCAGTGCAGAAAGGGAAGAGGCCGAGAAGAAGGCCATGGCCAAAATGGGCTGGTACTGTCATGCAATCCCATCCGGTGACGAAGATAGCCCGACCGGAATCAACTACCACACACACGGTTGCCAAGAGACCTTCGGGCACATGGATTTCCAGGTTGTCGCCGGGGTGCCGCCTCAGGCGGGGTACGCGCTCCTCACCAATCTCATGCAACTCGTCAAGAATGGCAGCAAGTTCGGGAACAGATCCGTATCTGAAGAGGTCATCGAGAACATGCCCATCATGTTGGCTGAGGCACAGGAGGACGGGAGAACCGTTCTCCGCGTCATTATCCCGGACAAGAATGGTAGCCTTGAAGAAGGAAATATGGAGCAGCCATTTGTCCAGCAGTGGGCTGGAGTAAATCCTATAATGGATGGGCTGTTCAACCCGTCATTGAACTAAGTTTAGATTCCGCCTTGACTATTTCTCGCTCCCGTCGTACAGTGCCAGGACTATGTACCGCAAGATGACACGACTACAGACGGCCGGGACCGAGACCGAAGTAGGTTTTGTCGGGGGTTGGGATAACTAATCCCCCTTGCGGTTGACCGAAAGCGACCCTGCTGCCGGACAACCGGCACGCAGGGTTTTTTTGTGGGGTGATCGCGATGATAGATTGTGATCCGACGCACCCGCTGAACCAGAATAGAAACTGGAAACCGTGGGAGCCAAAAAAGAAGCGAAGAAAGAAGATCGACGCAGAGTTCAAGCCCAGGACCCGTTTACAGAAGGTGCGTCTCCTCTGGGCGCGTCAGAATGAACTATCAAGACTGTAGGTCGCCCGCCGGCGCGGTTCTGGGTCTCCAAAACCCGGATGGAGAGATCGACACTCTCGCGACCTGCCAATGCCCGGACTGGTGTGCGGCGGCGATGCTACGATGGCGAGAGCTTGAGCCGCGGCTGCGGTAGGTTCGATTCCGCCCTGGGCGCCAAAAAAACAATGGCCGGAGCTGGTGCTACCGACCTGCTGGCAGATGCGCGAGTCGTGGGTTCGAACCCCACACCAAGAAAAGTCCGCTCGCGCTACCTCCTCAGGACGGGTGTGGGTTCGATACCCTAAGCGGCCGTAAAGACTGGTCCTGTAGTGTCAACGGTTTAGCACGCGAGCCCGTCAAGCTCGTAGTCGGAGTTCGAATCTCCGTAGGACCGCCAACTAAAACTGGAGATCCATCCTGACTCTCTTTGAGAGCAAACGGACTTAGGCGATGCTTCTAAGCCGCCGAGGTGTCGCGAGGCACTGTGTATCCGACAGGGGTGGACCGATAGTCGAGTCGATGATGAAGTCTGTCGGGGATGCTCTGGGGCATTCTCAACTCATGGCAGTATCGTCGAGGGTCCCCCAGAACTAAGCTCGTGTGGTGTAGTGGATGCATGCCAGGCCTATAGCGATGCTATGATCCCATAGGAGTGTCTGCTCCGACGTTGGGAGAGCCGCGCCAGCCTGGAGGGCCCCGGATCGTAACCGGGTGCGAGCTCCAAAGCTCCTGTAGTGGTAATGGTAGCACGCCGCTTTCGTAAAGCGGAAGCTTCGGTTCGAATCCGAGCAGGAGCTCCAAACAACTAAAAGTGGGTCTATCGTTCAACGGTAGGATACCGCCGCCGGTTATCCGGTGTTGTTGATGCTACGATTGCATGCGGTTGAGGAACCGGTGCATGAGCCAACTTCCGAAAGCGGAGACCCCGGTTCAATTCCGGGTAGGCACACCAAGTTCTTTGACAACTGAATAGAGAAAGTAGCGCCATTGGTGTTGACATTCCAACCTACTATGGGTACGATGTTAAGACCTCCTTGGAAAATGCAGATGCTCCATGACATTTCCTCAAAGACAGTACGCGAGAACAATGGTTACGAATGCGTTTATCTTCCTCAACACCCTCACGCGAGAACCAATGGGTATGTATATATCCATAGGATTGTGATGGAAAATCACCTAGGAAGAATTCTCGACTCAAACGAGCACGTTCATCACAAGAATGAGAATCGGAAGGATAACCGTATCGAGAACCTAGGCCTCGTAACCAATTCCCAGCATGGAAATATTCATAAAGGAAAGATTAGGGAAAGGAAATGCAGGCTGTGCGGAAAGGAATTCCTTCCGAAACAAAGCAGATATGTCTACTGCTCCAGAACATGTGTGCATCGAGCGCAAGAAAGAACATCTTGGCCATCAGATAAAGAGCTTGCTCGCCTTCTGGGTCAATATCCAAGGACTGAACTGGCTCGACGGTTTGGCGTATCAGAGACGGCGATCCGAAAGCGTTGCCGTGTAAGGGGAATTGAATTAAAGCCTCAGTAGCTCAATGGTAGAGCATCTGGTTTCCACCCAGAAGACCGGAGATCGATACTCCGCTGGGGCTCCACGCCACCATAGCTCAATGGGAGAGTGCATCCTTGGTAAGGATGAGACCTGAGTCCGATTCTCAGTGGTGGCTCCATCTAATCTTTCGACCCGAAGGGGATCTAACCATGAAAGAAGTAATCGCCATAGAGAAGATTGGGGAACAGAAGCAAGCGATTAGGCGGGTCCTGTCTTTGCAAGCTGGCGACATTGATGCTCAAAAGAAGGCCATCGATGCAAACGCAATGGCAAAGAAGACTCTGGACGAAATTCGTTCGTATGTGAAGACGATCAAGGACTCCGGGGAAAAGGCAGTACTTGAGGTAATGATCGCAGATCTGATGTTGTCCCGAAAAGAGATGCTGGAGAAGTTCCTCGGAATCACTGCGTGATATAATCTTTCGGGTCCACTGGACACGTGCGCCCGTCCGTGAAGGCATACATCGGGTCCAAACCGAACCATGCAGGTCCGGAGGCACCGAAAGGGGCCCGAGAGGAAGTATCCGGTAAGATCGGCCGAAAGATTCATGCTCCCGTAGTGTAATGGTAGCACAGCAGATTTTCGATCTGCTAGCGCGAGTTCAAATCTCGTCGGGAGTACCAACGCCCCCGTCGTCTAGCGGCCAGGATACCTGACTCTCTATCAGGAGGCGCGGGTTCGATTCCCGCCGGGGGTACCAAGACCAATGGGTCGTTAGCATAACAGGGAATGCTCCTGATTCTTAATCAGGAAGATCTCGGTTCGATTCCGAGGCGGCCTACCATTTAGGGCGATTAACTCAGTCCGGTTAGAGTGCCTCTTTTACAAGGAGGAAGTCACTGGTTCAAATCCTGCATCGCCCACCAGAATTTGAGAATGCGTGCACCGTGGATGGACATGGCGCAAACGGGCCATTGAGGAGCCTAGGGAAACTTGATGGAGTCACCCGCCGACATACAGGAGCGCCCCTGCTAGTGGGGAGCCGGTATCGAGTCCGGCCACACATTCTCTTTTCTAATTGATGTTATACGGAGGTTCGAGTACCATACTGGACCATGGAAGATAGGAACCTATCTAAAGCGGGCCGGCGTCTCTTGTACGCCTACGAGGCCGGGTACAGGGTTCAGGAAGACGGAACCATCCTGTCTGGACAGGGAAAGACACTAAAGCTCGCGAGATCCACTCATGGGTATCTTCGTTTCTATGTCCAATGCCGGGAACGTGGATTGAAGGGTCCAGTTTTAGTACATCGCTTGGCTGCATACCAAAAGTTTGGCGAGAAAATGCTTGTTCCAGGGATTCAGGTTCGTCATCTCAACGGAGATAAAGATGATAGAACCCCAGGGAATATAAGTATTGGCACTGCCAGTGACAATGCGATGGACATTCCGGAGGCTGATCGATCAGCTCGGTCAAAGAATGCCGCGAGCAAGTGCCGGAAACTAAGCGACGAAAAACTTAAAAGGTTTCGGGAAGACAGAATCAGAGGAATGTCTGTGGGGTCTTTGGCTAATAAGTATGGGGTTGCCAAATCTACCGCATACTACATCATCAGTGGCAGAACATACGCCCAGCCACCCAAGGCGTTACGGTAGCACACCTGCTTGCCATGCAGGAAGACCGAGTTCGATTCTCGGTGGGTGGTCCAAAATTAGACGCCGCGCAAGCGAGGAGCCAGGCATGGACAAACGGAAAATCACCACCTGGATCATGATCGCAGTGGGAATCCTCCTGCTTATCTGGGACATTATTGTCGCCGCCAACGATATGCGTGGAGATACGATCTCTGAGATCGCCCGCGACACCAGCTACCGGCTCTGGCTGCTCCCCTGGAGTATCGGGGGCATAATGGGCCACCTTTTCTGGCATAAGAAGAGTGAAGAGAAGTGGAATGTACTCGCCATGATCACCAGCTCCGTTGCTTTAATTGCGGTGAATCTTGTTGCGCTGCACAGCGAGTGGACGATAGACTGGTGGGTGCCGCTGACCGTGTTTGTCGGCGGGTTCGTGGCCGGCCACTTCTGGTGGCCGCAGCAAGCGAAGAGGCTCAACTAGCTACTGAGGCCAAATGGCGAGGCACCTGATTTGTAATCAGGAGTAGAGAGTTCGATTCTCTCCGGTAGCTCCATTAAAACCCCGGTCGCTGTAGTCCCTACGGGGAGCGACCGTATTATGTTCTTTGACAATCTGAGTGTGACGGGCGCTGGGCCTGTCTATTTTGCGACCCTTTCTTTTGAGAGGAGGTGAAGCAAGATGGGTAAGCGTACCCTGGAAGTGGGCGACACTTGTAAGTTTCATGATACAAGGAGTTGTTCACTGAACGCGCTGGTGACTTGTGTCCACGGCGATTGGGATAGCGATTACGTTCCGTGTATCAACGTGACGTTCGTATCTCCCGACAAGAATCGTCAGGATAGCAACGGTCGACAGACTGAGCATGCATCGTCTGTTCCACACAAGTCCAGTGCGGGAGCCTCTGGCTATTATTGGCGCTTCGAAGATGAAGAGCCGATCCCGTACAAGACACCAGCGCAGACCTGATCGTGCCGGACGGGAACCTTACGGGGGACCTGAAAGAACGATTAAACCAGGGGTCATGCTCTACCATTAGGGAGGTTATGAGAGGAGTACATGCATGAGTCCTAAGGAAAGCGTCGTCAGCGGGGGACGGATTGCTGTCTATGTTCCAGATCATCCTGCCGCCAACAACCGGGGGTACATACAGAGATCTCGATACCGTATGGAGAAAATCATTGGTCGCCGCCTGAAGACGGAAGAGCACGTGCATCACAAAGATGGAGACAAGACCAACGACGCCGACGAGAATCTCGAAATCAAAATGATCGGAGATCACACAAAGCATCACAAGCCTTGGGAGAATACCCGCAAGATGGATTACGATCTTCTTTCGAGGCTTCGGCTAGAAGGGTTTGGGTACAAACGGATTGCGAAGGCGACGGGATACCCGCTATCCTCCGTAAAATCCGCCGTGAGGGTCATCGAGAAAAAGAGGGGGTGAATATAGGATTCGACTGGATGTTGGATGTTTGAGTTGCGTGTCGAGGTTGTCGGTTGGCCTCGAAAATCCACCGGCAAAAAACTAAGTGCCAAAGACGACAAGATCGTCAACGCAGACTTCGGCGTTCGCGCCGTGTCCGCTCTCGCTGCCTAACGCGGGATAACCAAGTTAGGCCAATGCCCTTGAGGGCTGACCGCAGGAAAAGACCGCTGACAACGCAGGAAAGACTGCGCGTGCAGGTTCCGTCGACGTTCGCACGCTAAACAGAAATGGCGGATACACACGTAGAAACTCTTACTGAAGGATCACAGGACGCGGGTTCGACTCCCGCCACCTCCACCAACTTACTATGGGGAATTAGATTGTGCGACGCCTTGGGTACGGATGGTAAATTCATTGGGCGAATGGGAAAGGACCGGGGGACGCCCTGGAGGCACTGCCCTGCAACCAAAAATGACCATCAAACCCATTGGCGCGCATTCCCCGCCATATTTGCCATCAAGGTGTGGGCCGAGCCTTAAGGTGGTTGTGGAGTGAGAGCTGGCTTCTGAGGGCGGGCCGGACAAAAAGGGGAAACCGGCTGATGGCAATCTACGATATTCCGTATGCAGATTGGGAATCAAGATGGAAACCCACGAAGGGCACGTGGACGATCTTCGCCGGCAAGCACGTGAAGGTCTCCTGCCCTGACTGCGGCGCCTTCGGCAATCTCGATCATGCCGTCGCGGACGACGGAACACTCAATCCAAGCCTGGTCTGTCCCGAGGAATGCGGATTCCACGTATTCGGCAGGCTTCTTAATTACAAAGAAAAAAAGGGAGAGGAGATATGTTAGACATTTCCAAGATGGTTTCGGAAACTCAGCAGAAACTCAGAGATGAAATTTCAGAGTACATCAAGCAGAACCCCGGAGAACTCGACGATCTCGTGGATACCACGATCAAGCACATGGACCCCGCAGTCACCGCTTCCCCAGACGTTGTCACTTACGTCGACGCCATGCAGGCCGCCGTGTATCTCATGGAGACCCTCAGCGATCTGTCGGGGGAGACGGCCGACGTGAACTTCGGACAGAAGGCCGCCCTCATACAGAATGCAATCACCGACCTCACACTAAAAGCCACGGCGTATTCAGGAAGATCATGAAGGTGAAGGCCAGATTTAAGAAAGGAAAGTAGGTGGAGACAACAAAGGACTGGTCATAGGAGATCGGCGATGGCTAAGTTGCGCGCCAAGATAGCGGAAGAAGCAGCACGAGAAATCATGAATATGATAGCCTTGATCCCTGTAGAAGAGACAGGGAAAAGACTTGAAAAGGCAGCCGAGATCATCTCTTCTGTCCTCGATTCTAACCTGGCGAAGGCGCGTGGGGCGATCTCCAGGGCCAAAGTAGACTATGACCTCGATGGCGATACGGCAGGCGCACGCGCTATGGCCGCCGTCCTCAAGGAGATTGGTGATGGGTGACTCCGAAGAAAACCTCGACGATGTGATCGAGAGGCTCCGCAAACGATACGCTCCTGTCAAAGACCCCAAATGCCGCGTCTGCGGCCACGAGATGAGAGTGGGCATGGCCGGCCAGGGTCGAGTCGAATGGTTCTGCGACAGCGATGGAGCGTCCCCGCTTCGCAAAGAAGGCCAAGCCCGCTAAAGAGCTGAGGAGCGACAACCGTGGCTAGCACAGAACTTCCGGGATTTGGTGGGAACAGATTCATCTTATCGGTTGACGCGAAGACGGATGCGGCATATCTTCGTATTCGTGATCGTGACATTGACAAGACGGTTGAGATCACGAGCGAACTCAACGTGGACTATGACAAGGACGGGAAAATCGTCGGGATCGAGATCCTGCGAAACCCCGGGTGAGGAGTGGAAAGTGGTAGACAGCACAAGACTACAGACGATTGACTCAGATCAGTTCAACGAACGGATCGACCCATTTTCGGCAAATCCGGATGATTTCTGGAAAAAGCTCAACGAGGTGATCCATCCGATTCTCGACAGAGAGACCATGCCCTGTATGGTCGATCGCTTCTTCAAGAACGAGGCGAAGAAGCCGATTGGGCAGCGGCAGAAGGCCTGCGCGATCTCGTGTCCGTGTCCGAAGTGCAATCACTACTGCATGTAGGAAATCCGTCGGGCTAAAGTGTTACTTGGCTGCACACCTGGTTTGGGGCCAGGAGGTCCGAGTTCAAATCTCGGTAGCCCGACCATTCTTTTGCCCTGAGGTGAACATGCAGACAGCAGCGTGGTGTCCAAAGTGCGAGTCCGACAAGGACATAGATGATTTTCACTGGAAGAACAAAGAAATGGGTCGCAGGGCGAGCTGGTGCAAGCCGTGCGTGAACACGAAGGTCCGGGAGATATACCGGAGAAACCCGAAGGCGCACATCGAAAGGAAGGACAAGTATCGGTCAGAAAGAAGGAAGATCGCCCAGAGTTGGATTCGCGACCACTTATTGAAGAACCCCTGTGTTGACTGTGGAGAGGGTGACCCGTTAGTCCTGGAGTTCGACCACGTCCAGGGTAAGTCCCAGGCCGTGGCCACTCTGGCCAGTTCGGGGGTTTCGCTGGAGCGCCTGGAAGAAGAGGTGGCGAAGTGCGAAATCCGGTGCGCGAACTGCCATTTGCGGAGGCACAGGAAGAATGGTTGGGGAAGCCCTCTGACCCGATGATCATTCATTTTACTTTAACTATGTGGCTAGGCGGGTGTTAGCTCCCAGCAGCGTTTCATACGCGCTGTCACGTCGGTGCAATTCCGACCTTAGCTACCAAAAATTCCGAAACTACCTACTTGACGGTATAAGAAAAGTAGAGTAGTGTGCCCTTTGACGATTGCGGGTGGGAGGCAAGCGTCTCGGCGTGGCTCATAACCACACCTAGCCAGGAGCATTACCTGGACCCGCTTCCAAAAACTCTTCCGGTCGGAGCTACACCGGTGATACTCAGGTTAGCCAAACAAAGACGGCATCAGCGCTTTAGCGCATGCCGAATTGCGTCCTCACGGGCGTTGGCATACCTGAATTCGCCTGCGTAACTTCGGCTGGTCTCGACTTCACCCCGTTCCTGAGACCAGTCAGGACGGGGTTTTTTTGTGCTCTTTGACAACTGAATATCGATAAAATCTCCTATAATGTGACGGTGTGTCGTCGGTCACTCCCTTCCGGCGGCACACCGATTATGGGGCTGGAGCAGGTCTGGTGATTGCGTCTGCCTGAAGAGCAGAAGAACTCGGTTCAATCCCGAGCGGCCCCACCATTTTCTTTTAGGAGGTATCCATGGAACTATGCCCGCTGCTTGAAGGAGCCGCTATCTTCGAAATGATAACCTATGCATTCCTGAGAGGGGATCGAGCAAAGATTGCGCTCATCAGGACATGGATTCTCATGGCGCATAAGCTCTCGACCCTTAGTCGCGCTGTGTGGATCCACGAGTTCGAAGAGGCTCTTATTCTGACAAACGAGATGCGCAGGGTGATCGGGCGCTATGGAACAAGCGCAGTTATCCTTGCTCATGGCCGCGAACAATGTCAAAGACAAGGTCAGGAGGGCGCATGGGACTATGCCTACTGTTTGACACAATCGAGATATTAGAAGAGTTGAGACTGGCATTCCTCATGGGGAATCCGTTCGAAATCGACAAGATCGGGAGACGGCTCTCTGATCGCTGCAACAACATGAACCACGCGCAGGTTTGGAATGATGATTTCTTGGAAGCGTTCGTGCTCGTTGTCGCAATGAGAGATGCGTTCCGCAAGTACGGGCATCGCAAGGTCGAAGAGGCCCACTTACAGCATCCGCGGCACGACTGTACTGTATTGGAGGAGATCGAGTTCGAGGCGGTCCTCACGCAGTGCGACTCATCCACAACCGGAACATTCTTGGGAGACTGTGATGATCTGCCCACTGCTTGAGTCGATCGAGATCACCGACAGAGTAGTTGAGAAGATGGAGTACTTCGTAATCCGTTGGCGCGCCAAGAGCCACATGGGCCTGGTAGACGAGATGCGAGATTTCTTTAATGAGACGTTCTGGAACATGAGTAATATTATTCACCTGGACGAAGAAAACTACGCACTCTTTAATGACGACAGGAAATTTATCTTGCGCGCCGAAAGGTCGATGGACAACATTATCTCAATCTGGAGAGATCGGGAAATCAAGATGGCGAGTGCCCGGGTGATGACGCGACTAAGGAGCACGGTATGATTCGCCTAGTCAATCTGCTGGATACTTCAGACTGCCTAGAACAAGTAAGCGATGCGATGAACCGGCTGTCACTCGAATGCCCAAATATGAGTAGCGTTGACTTACACGTGGCCAGCGATGCGCTGTACGACCTAATAGCGCGATGCGAGTCTGCGGTTGTGCTCGACCCAGCCTCCTATCTTGCCGTCACTGAAGCGGGGAATCATGTCATGAAAATCCTGCGGCGCGTAAGAGACCTCAAGGCGAATGCGTTGTACAAGGAATCGGGCCAAATTGCTGCCGGAGGAGCCTAAATGATCTGCCCGTTACTGGAAGAGATTGAACAAGTAAATGAACTTGAACTCATCGTCAACTTCTTCATCCATGCTTGCCGGAAGGGGGAGGCAAGGAACGTGGCCGCATCGTTGCGAAATCTTCTCATAGCAAAGTGGACGGATGGCCAGAGAATGTCTAGAGAGCTTGGATCCGAAGAGTCCGGCAAGATAATTTCCGAGTACGCGATCATGGTGCTCAATCAAGCGGGAGTAATCATGCGATGACCCAGATCCTGGACCTGATGATCATCGCTGACTACGACCTCCAGATAAGCGAGGTGATGAACGAGCTCTCTTACAGAATGTCGATCGAGAAAGTCTGGTGCACTCTGAATGGCTCCATCAATAAGCTTCTCCTTATGGAGCACCAGTGCGACTGGGAGCGGGATAAACATCGCAACCTGGCCTACACATCACTCTACGAGGCGTGGTGGAGGATCAGGAATATGCGAGAGCAGATCGAGCCGATCAAGAAAGCGAGGATGGCAATTGATATGGAAAGTGTCGTTGGGGGAGGAAACTGATGATCTGCGCGAACATAGCCGAGGCGAGATTCCTCGAAACACTTTCTGAAGACATTCCGGTCCGCCTGGAGATCGTAATATACAGCGCGAACATCCCGTTCTCCATGGAAAGATTCGAGGCATACGTCAGAGACATGAACCATAAGCTCACCAATGCGGTACGATCAATACCGGGCTTCAGAGACCAGGAGCCAAGAAGAGTGCTAATGCACCTACAGGTCCTTGGAGAGGTGCTCTACGAGAGGAGGATGCGGTCATGATCTGCAAACTGCTCAGGACCATCGAGCTCCTGGACGAGCTCCAATACTGGATCGATAACTGGACTCACTGCAACGCGAGCAAAAGGTACGTCAACTTCGAATGTATCGAGCACGAGCTTGAAAAGAATGGCGACCGTGAATCCGCCAGAATCGCCGGAAAGGCAGGGAAAATGTCTATCATGCTCCCTTTTAAGGGAAGGGAGACCCTGGGGCCGCACATCTACAACGTGCCCTATCTGGGCGACAACCTGAAGACCGTTATGGTGACGCCATGATCTGCCCGCTTCTGGAGATCATAGAGCTTCTGGACGAAGTTCAGAAGTTCCTAAACGCCTGGCCCAAGTACCATAACGGGGGAATGGCCGGAAGCCTATCGAGGATCTCGGCCGAGCTCGATATGCTTGGCGACCGCGAGTCTGGCGATGTTGCAGCAAAGGCGGCAGACAGGGTGCTTAGCCTACCGTTCCAGCCGATCCACAACTTGGGCGCCGAGAAGTTCGGGGGGATGATGAAATGATCTGGAGACTGATGAAGATCATTGCTGTCCTGGACCATGTTCACTTCATCATGGGCAGGATGGGTGACTACAACTGGTACTACAGGATCGGAATATTCAGCGATGCCCGAAACGAGCTATCACAGCTCGGCGACTACAAGTCCGCAAGGGTTATGGATCGGCTCATCATAAGGGAGAAGATGGCAAGGGCAAGATGGCGGCCAGGACAAAGGGAGAAATTCGGATGATCGGAATCAGGATCTTCGAAGCAAACGTCCTTCATTGGGTAATGCAGTACGATCTGAAAAGCCTGGATGCAGACAACTGCCGATACTGCGCCGACTCGCTTCACCTCTGGCAGGTCGATCTCGACGCCCTGCGCAAATGCTGGCTGCGGTTTCCCGATGTGGAACTGAAGGAAGATCTGCGCGAAAGCCTGGTGAGGCTGAGGCGCCTGGAGAGGTACTTCAGCAGGAGGGCGGCGGCACTCCGGGAGCGCTGGAACAACAACAACTACGCCAGAGATTACGCACGTAGCATGGGGGGACCATGAAGGGGGCAGTCTTGGGAGCATCCTGTCTTTTGCAAGGACGGGAGCGGAGTTCGATTCTCCGTGCCTCCACCAGAACTAATGCGGCGTGGAGGTGAAAGTCCTTCTAGGCCGAGCCGCGTAAAAAATATCGGCGACGGGGCCACACACATATGGATGAAAAGGAAGAAGATTACCTTTTGCTCGTCGAAGTGTGTTGGAGGATTTTCTTTCTCAGCGCGCAAGATGAATGATAAGGACAAGGAGCAAATTGCGAAAGAGTCTGTTATAGAAGTGAAAAAATCATTCCGGGATAGTGTCAAAAGTAGCACGGATGACTGTTAATCATCAAGTCCTGGTGCAACCCCAGGTCCCGGAGCCATAATATTCGCGTCGGTAGCCCAACTGGCAGGAGGCGTCTGCCTTAGGAGCAGAACAGTGTCGGTTCGAATCCGACTCGGCGCACCAATATTATGCCCCGTGGACGGCGCGGCACGTGACGCAGCCTGACAGTAGTCTACTTGATGCTCCAAGATGCTAATGCCTTGGTGAAGTTCAAGGGCCGTCGGGGGCAATATTTAGAAGCGATGATTGTTAGTTTACACGGAGTACCGACAAAGCTACACTAGGCCCATGCCTACATGCAAGAAATGCCAGTCTCCGTTCCCGTACCGAATACTGATCGGCGGGAGAGAACGAATTCTAAGCAGTCGCAAATACTGTCTGGAGTGCAGCCCTTTCGGCACGCACAATAGACGAAAGCTTCACTTGGCTGTGATCAGAAATGGGAAGAGAGTATGTGTGTCTTGCGGGAAAGAGCACGGGAAGAACCGGCCGACCTGTAGCTCCTGCCAGATAGCAAGACACCGGAGGCGTGTTCGTGATGCGATCCATAAAATCGTAGGGGACTACTGCTGGATCTGCAACTACGGAGGACCGGACAAAGTAAGCATCCTCGATTTCCACCACATGGATAGGTCAAAGAAAACATTCAGTCTTTCCACAGCAAACACAGCAAGATACTCGTGGAGGACAGTGCTCAAAGAAGTCCAGAAATGCATTGTCTTGTGTTGCAGGTGCCACCGTGAGTTCGAGCACGGACTGATTCCGCAGGACAACATCGATGGTGTGTATGAGAAGGAATGGACTAAACTACGGCGGTCGAAGCTGAAGTAGTGGAAGCAGCAGGTTGTGATCCTGAAGTAAGCCGGTGCAACTCCGGTCGGCCGCCCCAACATTCTTGCCCTGGTAAATTAAGCTGGCGTTTCGCCAGCGTGGAGATGAATACTGGAAGTAATGTCACGGGAGGCAATGCCCCCGTGACAGCGCTCAACAAACAATGAGAATAAATTAGCTGCGCTAATTTCTTCACATTCTTTGCTTCACCTCTGGAGCAAAAAGCAGGGCATTGAGAGGCGGTACCTAAGTGGCCAAGGGTCCTGATTGCAAATCAGGTATGCGTGGGTTCGAATCCCACCCGCCTCTCCATTTTTTTATCTTCTGGTATAAGAAAAGTGTCAGATCGCCTGTGGTGTAATTGGTAGCACAACAGCCTTTGGAGCTGTCAGTCTAGGTTCGAGTCCTAGCAGGCGAACTTAGGAGGAATCCATATGCTCAACGATCACGACAAAAAGTTCATCCGGGAGCTCAGAGACAAAAGGTACTCGATCGACAAGATCTCCGGATTCTTCCCTTGCATATCCAACCGAACAGCCATCTATCTGTACCTCAAGTCACTTCCAGGCTACAAGCCTTTGAATCGAAAGCGTGGGGCCATAGTTTAATTGGATAAAACGGCGGGCTACGGACTCGCTGCTCCAGGTTCGACTCCTGGTGGCCCTACCAACTTTTTAGGGAGGACGCTGTGGCCGAAATAGAGATCTCGTACCCGTTCTCTCAGAATGGGTGGCATAACATTGTCATGTGTCAAATCTGCGGACTAGAGAGCTACGCAGGCAAATTCTTCGGAGACAAGTTGAAAGGCATTTACCTGTCTGCCACCATGTCCACGCACTTGAGTGAGATCCTCAGGAAGTCGAGTCGGCGTGGGGTTGATATAACGGACATGATCTGTCCAAAGTGTGGCGCCAAACCAGATGTAACTACCGGGAACAGGATCACCAACTTCATCATAGGGAGCCCCTCGTGGCCGATCACACTATAACGATGCCATACCCATTCACGATGGGCTGCGCGCACAACCTCATTCTCTGTCAGTCCTGCGGGAGGGAAAACTACGTCACGGAGATGTTCGGGATCACCAAGAACAAAGGGCTGGACTCACAACCCTATGAGTGGGTGAGCGCGATGGTCCGTGAATCAGGGATCGAACATGCCATGGTCTGCCCTGTATGTGGCGCCAGGGAAGATACAAATCTCGGCAGGAAACTCATGAACTTCATGATAGGGGAGTCGGCCCGTGAGCACACATATCCACGCCGAGTTGCCGTATCCGTTTAGGACGGCTGGCACTAAGATTCTTTATGTCATATGCATCATTTGCGACAACCTGCACATGTCGCAATCCTTCTTCCCGCCATCGAGAAACTGGATGAGCCAAAACTATCGGTGGGACAGATACGAAGATCTGGATGAGATGAAGTGTCCCTCCTGTGGAACCAGCGTTCCGAAATACCTTGGCAGAAGAATCTCGAACTTCCTGATGGAGACGGCCTATGACTACCACTAGAACAAGGCCAGACCCAGACCTAAAGCTGCCGTTCGTGCGCTGGGCGAAGGGGCATATTCTCTGCCTCGTCTGCATGGAAGGCGGAAGCAACTGGGAGTTCGGAAGGAACTGGGTCCATCAGTATGCGGAGATAACGTGTCCGCACTGCGGGGCCATCGAAGACAGAAGCCTCGGAAGCAGGATCAGGAACTTCATGGCGGGAGAGCCTTATGAGTGAGGTTAGTGAGCGCATCAGGCGGGTATTGAACTTCACGGAACGTCCTCCGTTTACGGTTCTCCAGACTCAGGCCATATGCGAGATCTGCCATACCATATTTGGTGGCGGGCGCCGGGACAGGCTAGACTGCCCAAAATGCATGGCCGTGGAAGAAAGGGGCGTAGGGAGCATGATACAGAACTTCTTAGCGAGAATCTCCTATGAGTAACAATGATCCAGTGGAGGTGCCTCCGTTCACGGTGTGGACAGAGGGCATTTTGGGCCGGTGGGCTCTATGCGGCGTCTGCGGACGCGGTTCGGATGTTCCGCGGTTCTTTAAGGAACCTAAGGTGAGAGAGGTCAGGAAGCTCATGTGTCCTACATGCGGCGTCCAGGTCCCAATCAACTTGGGAAGAAATCTCAGGAACTTCATGTGTGAAACGTTCGTCAAGGAGAACGATATGTACTGGGGAATGATGAGGTACTTCAGATGATGAAGACGCTAAATCTTGGTAGGTACAAGATTCCATTCCACTGGTGGGCCCAATGCCATGTCTGCGGGTACATCAGGTTTGACAAAGGCCACGGAGATAGGTGCCCGGACTGCCACGCATCACTGGGAGTGTCTCTGGGTATAAGACTCAAGAACTTCTTGGAGGACCGGGTATGCCCAAAGACAAACTTCAGATCACTTTTAGATCCAGGTCCGTCGTTGTACGACGACAGTTTCTATATCTCCTCGGAACCGAACTTGATTTCTGGGACACCCTCGAAACAGTCCGGGAAGTTAGAGATAGCAGCGTACAAGTTACGGGGGAGCTAGCCGCGGTCTTGGTCCAGGCAAAGGTGCTCAGGTTCGAAGGCTCACGGCGAGCTGGGGTGAGTGCCGCAGAAGGCGAACACTTCGATGATTTCCTGAAGGCGCTGGAGGAGAGGGAGGCGAAGATCGATGCCGAGGAATAGAGTCATCGCATACCCGTTCATCGAAGACGAGATCCCGTTTCAGGACTCCTATTTCTGGTGCATGCTCTGCGAGTACACGGACACCAAAGTGATCTTTCATCCACTCCGAAAGGTCACGGTGAAGACTACCTATAGCGCAGTCGGAACGAACACGATCGATATAGACTTCCCTCTCCCCGGGACCAGGAACTGCGATGTTCTCCGCTGTCCGCGGTGCTTGGCCAAGGACGAGCGCAGCCTTGGGAACAAGATCTGGAACTTACTGTGACCTCGTGACCCGAATGGATATGGGACCGAATTCCTAATTCGGCGGCGAAAGCCATTGCAGGTTCGAATCCTGCCGAGGTTACCAGGAGATCGCAATGCTACGAATCGCTGAACTAGAAAGCATTCCCGTGAATTCAGTCATCGTCTGCGCTTCTTGTGAACGGAGCGTATACGTTGTAGTCCGGTCTCCAGACAACCGAGAAAAAATAATTCGGTCTATCCACCGGAGCTTTGGCATATCCACGTCCTATCATTCCGCCTGGTGCTCCGAATGCAAATGCGAAGTCCAGCTCAACTTAAAGTTTCTCTACATTTCTCCGGTGATTTTAGAGGACATGGTGAGAGGGCGGCCAACTCTCGGGAGAAGCATTATGATGTTCGAGCGCGATTGTGAGGAGGCCCAATGCTAGTGTTGGAAGGCCCTCAGACGGGTCAGCCAATACCGCGTGGATCTCTGATTGTCTGCATGGAGTGCAAGATCGTGCTCATAGAGACCAAGATAACGCTCCACGTCGGAACTGCAAAGATAAGCGGGCATTTCGAGTCCAGGGAAAAGGAGGTCTTCCGCGGGATGAGCGCAACCTGCCCTGGGTGCGGAAATTCGTTTATGACCCGCGGGTCCAGAATGTACTACATCGCCCCGCCGAGGAGCTTTGGGGCGAGGCTCTCTAATTTCATGTGGAGAACGGAGGGGTAGAGCGCCTATAGTTTAACCGGATAAAACATAGCCCTCCGGAGGCTAGGCTCCAGGTTCGAGTCCTGGTAGGCGCACCAACTTTTAGGGAGGAATCATGCTGAAACAGACCTGGTTCCTCGTGCACAGGGGAACCGACATTCCCGCTGGCTCAATCATTATCTGTGGGCACTGCGAGATGCCGATCTGGCGGATGACCGCGGACCTAAACCATCTCAAGCCGCACTTCGGGTACCATGGGATACCAAAGAGGTTCGTTACATCCCTGGATGGAGGCACACCAGGCGCGAAGGATTATCGCGACGATCCTTTCTGGGCGTGCCCAGAGTGCAGATCATACATCGTTGAGAATACGGCAGTATTCTTTGAGTTGTCTCCCTATTTCGCGTATGGCGAGGACGGCCTTGATCCCGGTCTGGGGCACAGGCTAAGATTCTTCATTGACTATGAGGGTATAAGATGAGATCCAAATGGGATGACGCGGCCTTCGAGAGGTTGATCCTGGAGTGGAAGATCAACAACTTCATCAGATTCACACTGATGCAGAGACCTATGCGGATGGTCCTTGGATCAGTGGTAAGGACCCCACTCCAGCAAAGGCGCCAGTTCAAGAGAAAGAGAATCCACCACGAATGGAGGATCAAGAAGTGCTGGCGCCGGCGTAACGGAATGTCCTGGTGGTGTGCGGTCATGCGGAAGATCAGAGAAGAAGTTCGCGGGCATGCCGATCAACAATTTGAAATTCTCATCTCTGCTGCTACAATGGTTGCAGAGTATCGGATGAAAAAGACTGGGCGGTAGTACAACGGTAAGTGCATCTGGCCGATACCCAGAAAACGAAGGTTCGACTCCTTCTCGCCCAACCATTTTGGCCTGTCGTCTAACTGGTAGGATACGAGTCTCTGAAACTCGCGATGCTGGTTCAAATCCAGCCGGGCCAGCCAACCATCCCAGAGGGGCAATCCATGCTAAAGCGTCATCCGACAAGAAATCCGCACCTCGATAAACGGACGGGGTATTGGATGATATTCCTGGAGGATGGAAGCAGAACGACCTTGCATCGGAGGATTTTCTCAGAGCATGTGGGTCATGATCTCCAAAAGAGCGATGTGGTGCATCACCGAAACGGCAACAAAACCGATAATCAAATCGAGAACCTGGAGCTGAAGGCTCGATCTTCTCATGCTTCAGACCACGGGAAGAAGTCTGACGCCGAATTATACGAAGTGCGAGAATGCTTGCATTGCGGGGCAGATTTTAGAGTGAGGAGAAAGTACATTCGGTGCAAGAAACGAAAAACACCATATGCTTATTGCAGCCGGTCCTGCGGAACAGAGGCGCAGTGGGCGAGAATAAAAGCGCAGACCTAAGGGAGCAACCATGGCCAAGGAAAATCCATTCCCAAATCTTCCAGACACAAAGACCTGCCCGACCTGCAAAATGGAGTTTCCCTGGCCCAATATGAAGAACGGGAGGAAGCTCGGCGGGAGGGAATGGTTCATAAGGGTCTACTGCTCCCAGAAGTGCTCCAGGAATAGGAGGCAAGGATCACACGACAGTCTGTTCAGGTAGGGTCTCTAGTATAACAGTATTACTCCCGACTTTTAATCGGGCGGATCTCGGTGCAACTCCGAGGGGGCCCACCAATATTTCAGGAGTCGCGATGCTCAAGAACATAAAACCCATCCAGGTTAGCTTCGTTGGGATAGAAGGTGACGATACGGTGCGCGCCGAGATCCCGATCAATCACTTCACGTGGTGCTTCGACCTAATGGTATTTGGCCTTGCGCCAATTGCTTGCGTCCTGGGCAAGGCCGACGACAAGAAGAACGCCATCTTCGGCGGGTACGCCATGGTCGTGGGCCAAGTGAAAGAATACTATCCAGAGCAAGAAGTTGTCCGCGCCTTAAAAGACTGTGGCCTGGTCGAAGAAGCGGCCAAGGAACTCCTCGCCGAGGTCAACAACAGAAACATGGAACATGCGGTATAAGGGTGCGTAGCCCAACTAGCAGAGGCCACCGGCTCAAACCCGGTGTAGTGTGGGTGCAAATCCCACCGCGCCCACCAATCTTTCAGGGAGAATCCGAAGAATGCTTAATATCAATTTAGGCTCGTTGATGAATTACATTATGGCCAGTTCCGTAGAAGAGAAGATCCAAGACTTCATCAAAGCACACAATGTCAATCACCAAGATACCTTCAGCATCATCTTGAAGGGAGCCCCTACAGGGACCTACGAGAAGCTCGTCCGAACCCTGGGTGAGCCGATACACGATGGAGACGACCAATACTGGCTCTGCGAAAACCACATTTTGACCACGAGCATCAGGCCGACGCACGAGTTTCGTGAACTCCACTTCGTCGTCTACTGCAATCTGGATCAGTACGCGGAGATCAAGAAGTCGATCACGAAGAAGTTCGAGGCCAGCCTGGCGAATCTCGAAGGCATCGTCCAGGCCTCGGTGGACTGGTACTTCATCGGCAAGAACGGCATGGACTCATACGATCTGACCGAGGTCATCAAAGAAGTGGTATATCCGGAGGCGTACCCAGAGATCGAGGATCTTGACGCTTTCATCACCGGGTACTTCGACAGCAGCAGCCCCATTATGATTCTCACTGGTCCTCCTGGGACCGGGAAGAGCCGCCTGATCCGCTACATCGTCATGAGGTACGCTATGCTCCACGAAGACGAAGCGGATGTAATGTACACATCAGACATGAACCTACTGGAGAAAGAAGAGGCCTTCTTCATCTCATTCCGGGTCGGTGACGACCAGTTCATGATCCTGGAGGACATTGACAGCTTCTTGCAGCCCAGGAAGGAGGGCAACGATCTGATGCACAAGTTCCTGTCCGCATCAGATGGCTTCCTGAGGTGTGACGCGAAGAAGATCATCATGACCACCAACTTGTCTCTCAACGAGATCGACGAGGCCCTGATACGGCCTGGCCGCTGTTACTCACGACAGGAGTTCGGGAAGCTGAATCAGGAGCAGGCTATTGCCCTGGCCAGAAGAATCAATTCCAAGGAGGTGTGGAGCACCGAGGAATTCACCGAGAAGAGATACACCATCGCAGAAGTATACGACATTGCCATCGACAAAGATGAAGCCAAACTCATCTCGGGCAATCAGATGACCGGGTTTGCCCTACCGAGGAAGAACAAGAACAAAGAGAAGGTCTATACGAACAGAGGACACTAGAAAAACCGTAGCTCCCGTGGTCTAATTGGAAAGGCGCCGCTCTTCTGAAGCGGTTAATTGCAGGTTCGAATCCTGCCGGGAGTACCAACATTCAAGGGGGATGACATGGCGCGCAGCCTTGAAGAGCGACAGGAAGACGACCAAAAGATGTGTCAGTTGGCGATTCTAGTTTCGAAGGCGGCCGGGGACGGAAATTTTCCGAGCGACGACGAGATTAGGGCAACTGTCACAGAGCTTAGTCAGCATCGTACTTCGGCGGCCCTCTGGAGTCTGATTCAAAAGGGGCTCATGAGAACAAGGTTTGAAGACGGAGAGGTATACTATTTCAGCGTGAAGGACCAGGAAGACCAGGCAGGGCTGAGAAGCGCAATCGAGAAGGTCTGGCAAGGACTTGATGCGCCGTCTCCTGATGAATTGCACGATCAGATCAACACAGATTAAGGAGATCCGATGTTTGATCGCAGCCATCCTCTCTAGTGACCACTAGAGGAGGATGAATCATGGGAAGAATCAGAGATCTACTGAAGTACCCTCGGACCCATCAGGAACGAGCGGCCAATCAGGACTGGCCTGTCCGGGGCAAGAGAACTCCCAGGATGCTACCGACGGCCTGGGATGATCAATGGCGTAGCGATATTGAAGATCGCTCCTGGAAGCGCCATCGCAAAACACAATACAAGGCCAAGGGGGTAAACGCATGAGTATCACAATGAACTTCAAAAGGGATGATCTGCTTTCGTTGTTGAAGGTGAACCGCGACAAGCACGGCGAGGACTACAAGAAGGCCCGCAAGGGATGGCTCAAGGAAGTTGCCGAAGAGGGCGAGAAGATCGTGGCTGCCGCAAAGGAGGGCGAGCTTAGGACCCGCAATTCTAAAGTTCACCGCCACCCGCGACACGATCACCCGATGACGACCGTCCTGTTCGAGGAGCCCGAGGACCACACCAAAGAGTACGACCGCATCATCGAGATGCTGGAGATGGCCACGGATGCCGAGGTCAAGCTCAACGATGGCCAGTTCCGCGAGTACGCCCAGGACGAGTGGGGCTGGAAAGAAGCGTGGGACGCCTCGAACACGAAGTACATGGGATGATCAAGACCGTCAGCCTCACAGACTCCGTCAAGGACTACACGAATAAGATCCCCGCGGGATCGATTGTCCTCTGCCCAAAATGCCTCTGGGCAAGATGCATCACCACTACGGACATTAGTCGGAACGGGAATGGTGGGCTAGAGGGAGTTTCTGGCGATCTGGTTCATGGGAAGTCGCCTTTTCTCCCTAACAGAGATCGATATTGCCCGGAATGCAGGGCCAACATCCTTTGGGACGGAAAGTATGTGGGTGCGGGGAATGCTCCATACCCATCTCGGAGATTCCGGGGAACATACATTGAACCCGATACATTCATCAGTTATGTTGTTGGATACCTGATGATCGCATCTCAGAACGACGATCCGTGCGGGAATATATGGCAGCTTTGGGCGCGACGATGATTCAGGTCGTGGGAGGTGCAACTGGGGTAGGGGACCATCCGGTCTGATGGGACGACTCTTATAAGGTCGTTGTGGTGGGTTCAACTCCCACCCCTACCACCATTTGACATGGAGAGATTCGATGGATTGCGTGGAATGCGGAGGTGCTCTGTCCGGAACGCAGACTAAGTACTGTTCGCGTAAATGTAAGCATCGTGCCTTTTCCCGGAAGAAAAGGCGAGAAGGGAGACATGAATATCTGGCGAGAGTCTGCTCACAGTGCGAGAAGAAGTTCAAAGCTCGTCGATTTGAGCAGCGGTTTTGCTCTCGGCGATGCGCATCGGACGCAAAGAGAAGGTTTTTGAGTATTCCAGGATGTTTGGAGAATGCATCTCGTAAGCTAGATAAGACTCTCGGATACGTTCGGGTTTATTGTCCGATGCATCCAGAAGCTAACACCTGGGGATACGTTTACGAACACCGGCTTGTCGCCGAGCAAATGATCGGTAGGCGCCTCATCAAAGATGAAGTGGTTCATCACAAGAACCGAAAGCGATGGGACAATCGGCCAGAAAACTTAGAGGTGATGGACAAGCGTGCGCACGGCCGTATCTCGGGGCAGCGAAGCAAGGCTGCCTCATAGCGCCCGACCAATTCCCGGTATAAGACAGCGAAGAGGATTTAATATGAAAGTCAGAGTCCTTATCGGCATCCTGTCCAGGCTACACCCGGACATTGAGATCAGCGTTCCGTGCGGATATGATGGCGAAGGCCAAATCCTCTACACGGACAAAATCAAGGCGGAGGATATGGTAACGTCGGAGGCCGAAGGAGTTGACCGAGATGGCACACTTCGGGAGACCGAGGTTCCGATGATCATGCTTCTCCCGGAGGACGGTCCTTGGGCCAAAGCTTTCGGAGAGATCGACGAAGAGGACGATCATCCCTTCCCACCCAAATAAGAGAATCCCTGAAGGGGCCCTGGTGGAGCCGGCAAAATTAGAAATGCCGATGCTTTGAAGCCAGGGCCCACACCAGGACATTCGCATAGGAGATAGGGCATGCATATGAAGAACGAGAAGCGCGAGGTGCGAGTGATCTCAAAAGTCGTGTGTTTCGTCTGCCAGAGAAGGGTTGCACAGAAAAACCGTTGGGCTGTTAGCTGTTTGACGTTCTGTGGAAAGTGTATGGAAGCTGCGGCAAAAGAAAGGTAATGAGATTCTGATACAGTCTCGGGGGAGCCGCTAGGCAGCGGGATTATAACTCGCAATGCCAGGATCAACGTTGGATCCTTGAAAGGTCCAATGCCGCGATGCTGTGATCCCGAGACTGTTACTTATTAACTATGGCCGAAGGATAGCCGCAGACGCTCTTCCCCGAGAAGGAAATCAGTGGAGCGATGCTATGACCTGGAGGCCACCCAAAAGGAAGCTCAGGGGGCAGCCTGTAACGCACTTCCCGTTGAATGAAGGGACGCGGAGCGGTTTAAGAAACCGCAAGATGCTAACCCCCTGGGCTTCATATGGAGCTGCTTGCTGTGTGGGAACGCGAAGCGACTGTAAATCGCTTGCCTTTAGGCTAGCAGGTTCGATTCCTGACAGCTCCACCATTTTTAACCCCAAGGAGATTGCGATGACCTTCGAAGAAGCTTTGGCAGTCGTACTGGAGCTCGCCCGCGAGAACGCTCTGGACGAGAGCCTTACGGACGGAGACGAGACTCTCATTGACATAATGAAGGAGCAGCATCAAGCGATTTCAGCGGTCGAGGCTCATTTGTTTACAACGCACACGACGGAAGCCACTGGAAAGAAGGGCCAGTAGTCTAACAGGCAAAGACGCTGGGGGCGTGGTGCAATTGGCAGACACGGCCGGTTTAAGACCGGCTGGCTTCGGCATTGTGGGTTCGAATCCCACCGCCCTCACCAACCACATCCAGGGAGATAATGTGAAGATCGAAGTAATTGTCGCAAAAACGACTATGTTTCAATTCGAAGACCATGGAACCCCAAAAGAGGATCCAGGAGACGAGTTCGGCAGAATCTACGACTTGCTGCAACACCATCTGACAAATTCGAGCGAGAAGCTTGATATTCAAGTCATGACCCAGCGAGTAAGATCCATGGCGCGTGGCGGCGCACCAGTATACGGCGCCGAGTAATGGCTAAGAGAAAAAGGGCGAAACAGCAGACCCAGAAGACATTTCCGCCTTGCTGGTACGAGTGCTACGACTGTAAATTCAAATGGGAGGATTACCGGATCCTGCCAAAGCCAGACACTGATCCCGTGGAGTACATTACGGAAGGTGGCCCCGGGCAGACTGTCTGCCCCAATTGCAAGCATGATTATGTGCACTGGATCAACTATGATGAATTTGCCAAGTGGTATCGCAAGAACATCGGAGACGGAGGCTGCGGAGGAGAACCGACACATTGAGGTCCGGCCGGCACTGAAAAAAACCGACCCTGTGGGTCCTGTAAGAAGGTAACCCCCGAAGGCTGGGACGTGGACCGCGGACGATGCTTTGCCGCCGCGAGAAAAGGTTCGATGGACCTCTTTAATATCAAACCAGAGAAAGGAGATAGAGATGAGACCCCTGGAGGAGCCGGTACTGGTCATGAATAAAAGTTGGATGCCAGTCAGCGTAGAGCCGGCCAGCGAATCAATGGTCAAAATGTTCTGCGGGAAGGCTGTGGCCATTGACGGTAGGGACTACAGCACGCACAGATTCGGTTCCTGGGTTGAGAGAGGAGTCGATCCTGGCATGCCGTTCGTCAAGACCCCCAACTATGACGTGCAGGTCCCAGAGGCTATCGTGCTTACTGAGTACGGGGAGATGCCCAAGATGGGCAGGAACTTCTCCAAGTACTCAATCTTCAAGCGCGACAAGTACACCTGTCTCGCTCCGGGCACGCTCGTCCAGATGGCGGATGGAGGTTGGAATCCCGTAGAGCGGGTACAGATCCAAGAACAGGTCATGACGGCACGAGGGCCGTCCGTTGTTACGAATCGCATATCCAAGGTTTCGGACAAGCCGTGCGTCGCCGTCAAACCATACTACGGCTTGCCCGTTGTGGTTACAGAAAATCATCGTTTCATGACAGAAGAAGACGGAAGGCTCAACTTCGTTCAAGCGAAGAACCTAATAGGGAAGCGGTTGGCATGGCCTCTTCAGGTGGGCAAGTCTCGTCTTGATTCCAGCACGGTAAGGCTTATCGGCTATTATGCAGCCGAAGGGAATAGGTCTGGTAAGAACGGAGTCGAATACCACACTAACTTCACAATTGCCCCTCATGAGGATGAACTTGCGGAGGACATTAAGCGGTGCGTTCGCGAGCTCATCGGGAAGGGCAAGCATATCTACGATAAAATTCAAACAGATGCTCGCAATGGGAATCTTTCAAGAAGAATCCGTATAAGCAGTGTTGATCTGGCCCGGACCCTCTCGGGGTACGTCCAGGGGAAGGCTAAGAATAAAAAGTTTATGTTCAATCCAGAATTGCTTAATGTTAAAACTGCGAGCATTTTGCTGGAATCGGCAATGGCGGGAGATGGGTGCGATTTAATGACCCGTAATTCTAAAACTCGTGTTCTTACGACAGCCTCCTGCGTACTCGCGCTTCAGATGCAAAGACTTCTATGGAGAATTGGAAGGTTCGCCTCCATTGTTCAAGGGAGGCAGACGAAATTCAACCCCGGCGCGCCGGTTTACTTCGTTCGCTGGCATCCAGATACCGAACGCCATCTCGGGAAAATAGTAAAGGTAGATGAGATGAAGTATATGTCTGTTCCGATCCAGTACGTTAAGGAGGCGGGTTACTCCGGCCCAGTATGGGATTTAGAGGTGTTTTCAGAAAATGATATTGGGCATAGTTTTGTGACACCCGCAGGAATCGCCCACAATTGCCAGTACTGCGGCAGTCAGCCTGGCCGGGAAGGCGTAACGATCGACCACGTGACGCCCAAGGCCCAGGGCGGCAAGACCTCCTGGATCAACTGTGTCACATCCTGCTCGCCATGCAACGCCGGCAAAGCCGACCAGACGCCAGCAGAGGCCGGCATGAAGCTCAGGCGAAAGCCTGTCAGGCCAGATCCTATGGCCATGCTTCAGATCAAGGTCAAGAGCAGGGCCGTATGGCGCAAATATGTGGGATAAGTAGAGATGGCATCCGGGGGTTTATCCGGCTGGATGAGGATCACCGCTCGAAACGGTGTGGGCTGAAACATGCCTTGCGAGTTCGAGTCTCGCAAACCCCGCCATTCTCAGGAGATCTCACATGTCTATCGGCATCACGATCTATCAGTTTATCTACCGGCAGTACGACTTCTGCAATCCAAGCATCATATTCGGACGTTGGGCTTTTCTCTGCTTGGGATGCAGGCACGAACTGAACCGATTGTTTGGCGAGGCACATATAATAACCTGCGAATGCGGCATGAGATACGTGATGAGGCGGGTGAGCGCCGGATGGGAGGGATTATGAATCTCGGAACCATGATCTTCCAGCTCATCTACAACATGTACGACTTCGACGAAGATGTGATCATCATATTCCACCCCGGACTGCGTGGGACACTGCGCGGGACTACGTGTCCCCGATGCAGAAAAAAGATTCTACGCCTAGAAAACGCTCCCCACTTCACATCGTGCGAGTGCGGGAAGAGGTTTGTGTTTAGGAGGAGGCGATGAACCTTGGGCTCAGGATGTTCGCGTTCATCCAGCAGAGAGACACGATAATCGCGAAAAGATCAGGGATTCGGCCACACTCCAGATATGAGTGCCACGTGTGCACCAATGGAAAGGGGGGCGTCTATGTGAACACGCCGGATGAAACTCAAGAATGCTTCTGCGTCGGATGCGGCCAACCCTTTCTCGTAGTGATCACGGAGGAAAGGATATGAACATCGGGAAGATGATCTTCGCCTTCACGAGGGAACAGTACATAGTCAGAGTCACCAGCGAGATGGTGTTCGCGTATTCACGATGCCCCAGGTGCCTATCCGACTACGCCCTGGTCAACTTCAACGAGGAGTTCCGCGACGGCAACTTCCATTGTGATTCCTGCGGGGCGATAGTCCGCCTGGAGGAGAAGACATGACTCTCGGAGATATGATCTTTGATTTCCTCACGGCCTCAGAGCCATGGGTTATTCCGCACCGTTTCTTTAGGGAGAATCAGTCGCCCACAGTATATGTGTGCAGTGAATGCATCAAGGGCCGCGTACACTTTAGGTGGAAGGAGAAGCTATTTAGCACCGTAAAAGCCCAGTGCAATCGGTGCGGCCAGGACTACACCATAACGGGGGTGGCATGAGCATAGGACTTCAGATCAAGCTCTTCCTGGGCGACCGCGGAACCTACAGGACGAACACCTTAATCGAGCACAGAAACCTGTTCACGTGCCCGGAATGCGGGGCCATCAAGGTGGATTACCAGCACAGGCATCAGCCAGCCGTTCTCTCGTGCCCTAGCGTACCGTGCGGGTTCACCTACATCGTGACGCCACGGAAACGGGGGGCGGGAAAATGAGCTTCGGATTCAGGATAACGAGCTTCATCGGACGTAGAGGAATTTTTGATGAATATTACGTCATCAGGACTGACTTCGATCATCGGATGATCTGGACCTGCTTCGCGTGCGGGAGCCTCCACGTCGGGCGAGACGCCAGGAGAGGGCATAGGAATCCGTACCCCACTAGCTGCTACAAGTGCGGGGCCGGACACGTCGTCTGCATCGGCGGGAGGAAATGGAACTGATGACAATGAAGAACCTGGGAGACAGTATATGCAGGTACCTGGACGGGCTGTATGAGCCGTATCCAATCATTCACATGGACGCGCCTTCTGGAATAGGAGTGCCCGCGCTGATCTGCAAGAGGTGCGAGAATGTCATGCTGCTTGTTCCACACGTCAGGAAACCCTGCTGCCTTGAGTGTGGGCAGTATCACATCCTGAGTGGGAAATTCTAGGAAGGCCAAGCTGATGGATCACAAATGGACAATCGGGGGCAGAATCTCAAGATTCCTGTCGAGATGGGACGAATTGCCAGTTGTCGAGGCGGTACGAGGAGTTAGCCGTGATGCGCCAAGTGGGAATCACTGGACAATGGAGAAGCACTGGCTGTGTTTCTATTGCCGAGAGCTCAACACGACTTCCTGGATCGTGAATATCAACACCGACATACACTGCGGCCACTACCATGAGATAAACACCGTCGTTCTAAAGGGGGGTAAGCGCCGATGCCCAACTACATGACGATCGGGTACAGGATTTACTGCTACCTGAGGGGAATACATGACGAAGATCCGCACACTGAGATTGAGGGCCAGAATCAAAATTGTCCACGATGCAACGCCCCGAACGGACATAGGATGCACTCAAAGAGGCCGCATGCTTTTATTTGCCTTGGATGTGGCAAGCTGGCTATCGTGATCCCGGCGATGAAACGGAACTGATCCGGCTGGCGTGAGGATCGAGTTTTGAAAACTCGTGGGCTGAAAGGCCTTGTGGGTTCGAGTCCCACCAGTTCCGCCACCTACGGAGATTCCAATGGAACTTGCAATGAACATGTCTATGGTAGATCCAGAGTCCGCCGTTATCATCCGCCTCCACATAAGAATGCTCCGGCTCCACTGGAGAGAGCGTCGATCTATCGGGGCAGGGATCTCCCTGTTCATATGGTATAAGGCACTATGATCGCTCCAGAGAAACTTCCCGACATGATCAGGTCATGGATTGACAGTGGAAAAGTTCCCGCGGACATTCAACTGCACATACGCTGGTTTGACGGATCTCTTGGGGCGGGGATTTCTCTGTTCTTGCGAGGGGGACTGTGATGGACGAATGGCGATCTGCGTACAGTCGGTTCATGCGCGACGAGATCAACGCGCAAGAGTTCCGGTTATTTCTCCGATGGATAAACAGCGGCAGTCTCGGCGCCGGCCTTGACCTATTTCTGCGGGGGATCCTATGATGAAATCAGACCTGGGGATCAAGAAGGTTTTCATCTCTTTTCGCGCAGAGCAAAACTACCGGAACCTCCTATCTATGTGGAGACGTAGGTGGGAATGCGGATCAACTGGTGCCGGGATTATCCTTTTCTTCTGGGAGGACCCCGGGAACCACCACTCAGGGAGGGAGAGGCATGGAGAGACTAATTGACTATGCATGGGCCAAGTACGCGCAGGGGACACTCAGCGCCTTCGAAATGCGCCTGTTCTTCGGATGGCTAAAGATCGGTGGCCTTGGAGATGGGATCACTCTCTTCTTGCGGGGTAATCTCCAATGGGACTAGACTTCGACCGGATATTCGAGCCAGAGATCAAGCCGGCCCACGATGGCGTCTACGACGACGAAGAGGAGATGGAGAAGTTCTACGCCCACCTGGCTGATCAGGAGCACGAGTATCAGGCGAGAAGCGAGTACGAGAAGCAAGATCTCTGGTTCTGGGGTATATTCACAAGCTGGAGTCTCCATCATTCCGTTGGGGCGGGCATCTTGCTGTACTTACACTACGAGGATGAGCTATGAGCGAGACGCCCACCGCGGACTACCTCGCGATGGCCAGGTCCATGAGATACAGCGACTTGGTGAAAAAACTCATAAGGAAGTGGAATAACGGATCTCTCGGAGCTGGACTCATTCTGTACCTGTGGAGCGCCTAAAGGAGGACTGCCATGATCCACTATCAGGCTCCCGGCGGTGCACGCAGCCACCTCTGGTCCATATCCATGACCGAGGGACGCTACGCATTGGCCGCGGTGATCGCGTGGACAGAGGTCCATAAGATTCTCTCGAAGAAGTGGGACGCTGGATCTTTCGTCGCTGGACTGCTATTGTACTTGTACACCAAAGATGGAGAGTGAACCAGCGAGGAGCTGGCCCTGTCTGGAACACAGGTGGCCCTTAGCGGGGTGGAGTTCAAGTCTTCCGCTCTCCGTTTAATCATTGACGTGGCGGAATACGGGTGTTATACTACACTCCGCCATGGAAGACGCCAAGAGCAATGTAGGTTTGCGGCACTGCGCCAAGCGATACACCGTTACCGAAGATGGCAGGCTGCTTAGGCCAGACGGATCCGAGATCCAACCGTCTCGTAACGCCCGTGGCTACCCGCACATCGGAATGCGGATTCGGCCTCTTAAAATAGATCAGAAAATACTGATCCACAGAATTGTGGCGTATCAAAAGTACGGTGAATCTGTGTTTGAGTCTGGCATCATGGTCAGACACTTGGATGGAAATAAAGGGAACTTCCGACCAGACAACATCGCGATTGGCACTGCCAGAGACAACCATTACGACAACGGCGAAGAATGGCTGAAGCGGCTCCCCGAGGAAGGCCGGAAAATCAACAGGAAGCGGAGGATGTTCTCTCTCGATCAGGCGAGAGAGATCAGGCGCCGGAACCAAGAAGGCGAAGGGTATCTTACGCTAGCACGTGCGTATGAATGCAGCAAGTCCACAATCCGAGGCATCTGTCGATACGAGGTATACCGGAGCTGAGGCAAGAGGAGGACGCATGGACCCGGGCGATCAACCAGGCATAAGCGGTCCCCACAAGGTAGTCAACGCATTCAGGTACAATCTGGAGCGACACCGCGTGAGGAAACTGTGGGAGCAGAACCAAACCATTGGGTCTGGAATTATGATGTTCTTCGACCACGTGATGTGGGACGACATTAGAAAGGAAGCCGATGAGCACTTTGAAAATACACCTCGCGAATGAGGATGCGACTCTTCCAACGAAGTCGAATCCGACGGATTCCGGATTTGACCTATATGCCTGCAAGGATGGCGCAATCGGGCCCATGTCGTGGGGAGTTGTGCCGACCGGAATCCATCTCGATATAGAGTCCGGGTTTGAGGTTCAGGTCAGATCCAGGAGTGGGCTTGCCGCCAAGCAGGGCGTATTCGTCATGAATGCACCAGGGACCGTCGATCAGGACTACACTGGCGAGATTAGAGTCATCCTGCTAAACTTTGGAACTGGGCCTTTCTGGTATAAGATTGGGGACAGGATAGCCCAGATGGTGCCATGCAAGCTCGATCCAGTTACTCTCATTCAGGTCGAAGAAAAGCCCGAGAACGAGTCCAGGGGGGACGCGGGGTTCGGTTCGACAGGGAGGTAATATGATTTCATTATCTATGCCGCCCTGGGCCAGAGGAGGAAAGAAGTCTCTGCTCAGGAAGGAAGCCGACCACAAGCCCAGGAAGGACTGGGAGCGCATCAGCAAGAACATGTACGTGCGATTCGATGGCGCCCTGATCTACAAGGAGGGGGATGACTGGGTCGCGAAGACTCCAGGAAGAGGAGGGCTCCTTTTTCCAGCATGGCCAGAAGCCTGCCGAGGTCGAACGCTTCAAGTCGCACAGAAGAGCTCGCAAAAAGATCGACGCGCTTTACCCGCTCAGGACCTGGAGATAATGAAGAGAGGATAGCCAGATACTGGTTCGCTGGGATTGCTTGCTAAGCAATTGGCCTGAAATACGGTCTGAGAGTTCGATTCTCTTGTCCTCTGCCATTTCTTTCACAGCTAGTCACAGGAGAGTAATATGGAATCCGATTACAGCATCCACGTCGTATCCGCTTCCATCGGCATGGTCATCGGCGCCCTCATCATGTACTATCACTCAAGTGCAAAAGAAGCTACTGCCAGGTGGAATGGATTCTCCGAGGCGTGGCGTATAGCCGAATCAAGGCGCACCGAGGAGATTCGCACTCTGGATAAATATGCCGAAAGAGAAACTCGCGTTTGGCAGGATCGTGTGCATGATCTGAAGAACGCCCTGCACCCAGAGAAGCTCGACAAGTCTTCCGAGGCCCGAGAGGCGCGGAAGCGAGAAGGCAAGCGTGGCAGCAACAAAACCTAGTGGCTACAAACTGCTTGATCCCTAATTGGGCCGGGACTTCTTCGGAGGTCTCGGCCCTCTTTTTTAGGTATAAGAAGAGTGAAGACATTATCTTAGATCGGAGACCACGTGGGCGACTTCATGGATGAGATGATCGGGTCTCTGTTCCCTGGAGACCCCAAATCCAGGACGCTGGAAGAATATATTTCTGGGGCCAACGTTATCATGGTCGCAGCAAGGCTTCCTAGGATCACCTTGAAGAAGGTCGGCGTCAGATACAGCTTCAAGATAGGGGATCAGGACGAGTGGACTCCAGAAACCAATATAGAAGGCGCGCATATCTGGATAGCCGGCTTCACGTCCGGCATCGCCATAACCATGAAGGCTTACCTGAAAAAAGGAGGTGCACCATGAGAATCGTCACGGGCAAAGAGAACATGCCGGTAGGGAAACATTACGTGATACTGGATTTCTCCAGCTACCACGTTCCGGGAGACGAGAGATCCAAGACGAATCCTGGTCATGGGTATCCGGATCGCAATATTCCGTATGCCCAGTACAGCGTCACGGAAGATCATGATGAATGGAAGAAAGAGATCACGAGGAGGACCATCGAAAAAGATGTGTTCGTTGCGTTCGAGGCAGGGCCATTGGCCATAATCGAACTCAAGGCTACCATCACGGTAAAGTAGGCGAAAGGAGGAAAGCCATGCTATATATCGGGTTTGAAGGTAGCGATGAAGGAAGCCTGGAGTGGCATATCGGTGAACCGATAGCCATCGATCTGGATTTCGAAAACGTCCAATTCGTCCAGGCCGACGGCGAAGAGCTTGAGTATATCAGGCGGAATTTCTCCAACCTGCCCATGGCGACCAATAAACATGCGCCCAGGTGGTTCGGGGATCTTGCCAAGCTCATCGTCGCCAATCTCTAAGGGCCTTCGGGCCCTTTTTAGCTGAGAGGAAAGGGATGAAAATATATCTGACCGAGCATTTTGTCAGCAACGGAGTCGGTCGCATTTGCAAAATGGCGGGGCAAAATATTGAGGCTAAAAGCCTTGAAGATGCAGAGAAGAAAGCATTGGAGTTGAAAGTGACTGTTGTTGGTGAATGGCGAGGTGATGTTGAGTGGGATGATGCAGACGACTTCTGCGATCGATGGCAAAAATCATCCGATGAAGCATGGCTTAAAGATCAGGCCGGGGAGGAGAAATGATGATCAAAATAAAATGGTGGCTGTTCATGGTGTGGGTCTCCCTTCGATGGATACCTGATTACAACCTTGGCGATGAAGTTGTATTTCAAGGTCGGATCTGGACGTTGTGTCAGGGGGTAAGTCGCCCAGTGTGGACGCTCGGCCGAATCGCGGTGAATAATGAATATACGATCATGGAGGCCCACGAGAGGGACTTCCGTAAGCGAAAAACAATTCGAAACTATCTGCGATCGTTCAGGTCCGGTTACAAATTCTATAAGCAGAGCTGGTATGCCATTTGGGTTCATACAAATAGTCTTTCTGGCGCACCCGTCAAGAAGCGTAAGAAGGGCAAGAAGGACTACGAGAGAGATCCGTATTACCCATAAATCCAGAGAGGGGGCGAGTAATGTGGACCGAGAAGCGCCTCATGAAGGCGCTGGCGGCGGAGTTCAAGGAAGCGATCCAGCACAACAAGCATGAGATCGAGCAGGCGACGAAAGAGGTCACCACCCTGATCATTAGCGCAAAGACCAAGGACTCAAAATCGATCATGGAAAAGAGGAAGTGGATCGAAGGCTGCCGAAAAGAAATCAACGATTTCATGGAGATAATTAACTACATGAACCAAAGAGATGCGGAGATCCCGACGATATATGGGGTGAGTCCGGCGGCCGAAGACAGCAGGAACACGCATAGATTAGGGAACGACACCATCGTCTCGGACAGGATCTCTGTTGTAATGAAAGGCACTTCTTTCAAAACAAGGCCATGGCACAAAGGAATGGATGGCTACTTCGCCATGGAGGCCAAGATGGGGGATGCGTTCCTAGATAACGACACCAGCAAGCTCGCGACTGCATACGTGAAAACGGCCGCCGATGCACGTGGCAAGATGGACCTCTCTGTGATGGTCAGTAACCTGGTCATGTACCACTTTCTCCGCAGGCAGTTCGTCCGCCTGCGCGGGAATCAGACCGTGAACTTCATTAGGGGCTTCAGGGGAGAGACCGTCGTTCTCGGCGACGATCTCGCTAAGCCCTACATCGTTCGGAACATCGTCATCGAGAAAGTAAAGAAGACCAAGAGAGGCAAAGTTACCCTGTGCCACCTACACCTTAACCGCCCCGTCAACGACAACAGCGACAGCATTACTCTAAACATTTGCCACGTAGACTCCTACTATCGGGATGATGGGCGCAGGCACATGTGGGCCAGGACCAAGGATGGATTTCACCCCGTAATCTGCACGGAGAGCGCGATCCTCAATCGAGACATTGAGAAGTTCGTCGCCAACTACTGATTCAGGTATAAGAAAAGTATGAATAGAAACCAGGCCATCAGGGAGTATCTCATGTCTATCAAGTCTACTTTAACTAGAGAGGATCGCGAAACACTGAAGAAAGAGATGGAAGAAAGACCGAAGTTGCCGTGCGGGCACTTCGTGGAAAACGCCATTGGGCTAGGTATTGTAGATTGGGCCCCGGACTTCGTGTGCGCGGCATGCATCCGCGAGGGGAAGAGCCTGCGCGAGGCGTTTGAGGTTTGCGCAAGGCTGTGCGAAGATCGCCTGGCAGGCGAGACGGCCCAAGCCATCAGGGAGCTGGCGAAAGAACCGGAGGAGATCGCAATCCGCCGGGCCGTAGTGCAGGCGAAAGAATTGGAGCAGAGCTATGGAAACGACGCAGCGCTGGCATTCGTTATCAACGACACGAGCTCTGATTCCATTCCACTCGACGAGCCTGATCTCGACGAGACCGAGGAAGGTCCTGAGGGAGAAGCTCGGGTTTATATCGATGAGACCGAAGATCACGAAGAAAGGCTCTCCAGGGAAGTCGAGGGCGAGCTCAGACCGAAGAATGACCCTGGACGAGGTAAAGCATCTCGTCGAAGAAGTTCTTGAAATCGGCCCGGGGACCGACCCGAATTTCTTTCAGGCTGCCGTTATTCTCTTGTCATGCGCATCTGTAGGGCCCAACGCCGACCGGATCACCAAGTTCACTGTCCGGGAGAAACCGATAGAAAATAGCTGGTATAAGACCAGCCGAAAGGAGGTATTTACATGAGGATCTGGTTCACAGTTAACCCCAAGTGTAACGAGGGTAACGGGCGAGGCATGTTTGAAGGAGATGTGGAGTGCCATGTCCGAATGGACGAGAACGACGATGACATTATCTTCCAATCTCGGTGCGAAGACAGAGGCATGCAGGGGATCATGGTGGATCTCCTGAATATCGGCCTGAGGAATGCCATCGAGGAAGGAACTCTCGTGCAGGGGTATTTCTCGCACAGAGTGGTCCAGGAAGATCCACAGGAAGATCCACCAGAAACCGAGAGAGAAGATGTAGATTCAATTGGCGAAGACGAAGGCGAGGAACAAGTCGTCCACGCGGGCGAGGAAGACCCCACTGAAGTCTAAAAAGAAGGGGAGCAGTACTTCCTGTCCGTCTACCGCCACGTGGCGGCTCTGAGGGCAACCATCAAAACACACCCTGTCGTGACGCCTAACCGCAGAACGTAAGGGAGGCGGGAGGGGGCGATCACTTCTGCTGACCACCTGGGGACAGCAGTTGTGTCTTCGTCACTCCCGCTTCTTTTTTCACCGAAAGGAACCAGGAACATGGTAAAGAAGAAGGATTACAAGTTCTTCTATGAGTTCGTGGAGAGAGTACAAGCTCATCCCCGCCAAGTACAAGAAAGAGCCCAAGAAGAAGGGAAAGAAGTCGGCCTAGCCGGCGGAGGGAGAGGGGCGTCTGCCTCTCCCTTTTAGCTTTCCGGTATAAGAAGACTAGAGTTGTTTCATATCTTACAGAGTTGGCAGATATTCTCGCGGAAGAGTATGCCATCTCGCAGCCCCCCCCAGGAGGGATGTATCATGGCGGCAGTAAAATCAGAGAAAGCAACAACGAACAGGAAGGAACTACGGGAGCTCGGACGGCGGATCAAGCAGTTTCGAGCCGACAATGGGATGACCGCGGCCGTGTTCGCCGAAAAGGCGAATCTGTCGCATGGGCCCATTGCGATGCTGGAGAACGGAGTAAGCAAACTCCTCCAGAGCGGTACCAGGGACAAGATCCTCAAGGTCATCGGCGGTAGGCCCAAGCCCGCTGCGACGGGCAGTTTCGCTTGTTCGGAGGCCGGGTGCGAGTACGTGGGCAAGAACGAGCGTTCGCTGAATATCCACGCCACCCGCGCCCATAGGCCTCGCCCTGCCAAGGAAAAGGAGACCCGTCCCCGGCAGACGGCCCAAGAGGCAATTACCACCCTAAAGAACTCCGAGGAGGGCAGGGCGATTCTCGCAAAGATTCAGGGACAGGTCGATAGTGCCTTTGGCCGTTACCCCGAACTCCCGGCAGCAGTCGACGATGCAGTACAAAGATGCCGCGACTGCGACACCACGTTCGCCATCCCGGCCGAGCACGTCGAGTGGTATAAAAAGAAGGGTCTGTTCTTGCCCGCAAGGTGCCAACCGTGCCTGGACAAGCGGAAGCAGAAGCGGAACAAGAGCGAGATCGATGAGGCGCTGAGCCTGGACACGATGAGCTCGGCCACACCGCCCTTGAAGTTGTCCATGGGCAAGATGAAAATCACCATCGAGGTTGACTGATCCTGATGGGGAAACGGGTGGGGTGGGCCTGTGCGTCTCAGGTCTGCCCCACCTAACTGCGTGCGTGTGGTGCACTGGGAGGCACCTTAATCCGTGCCGGGGATGGGAAGTTCCTCGTTAGGACATATAAGGTCTGGCTGCCGCATGGAGCTGAAGGCCAGCACGCCCGTTCGAATCGGGCCACGCACTTCTTATTTCACATGGAGAGACCATGACACACCGCGAGCAATTTAAGGCCAGCCTGAGAGTTGAGTTCATCAAGTCGATCATCACCGGCGCCTTAGGAGAGAAGAATAGTCCGTATGCAGAGCCAGAGTCGATGATGGCCAAGCAGGCATGGGGGCTAGGAAATGCCCTGGCCGATATGGAGATGAAGCACAGGAAGGAGCAGTCCGATGGTATTAAAGATCCCAAACCTTAGAGAGATGCTCACCGCGTACTGCGAGGAGCAAAATCTTCCTAAGAGGAAACAGATCTACGCCACCATGGTGGGAAATTGCTACGCTGTCTCCATGGTAATGGCCAAGATGATCGGCGATGGCGCAAGAGCCGTATACGGCAAATACTGTGGGGAAAACGTGGATAAGCCGGAACAGACGTTCCACCGGCATGGCTGGGTCGTACACAAGGACACCATCTGGGATCCGACTCGCTGGGTATTCGAAGGCAAGAAGCCACACATGTGGAGCGGACCGGAGGATTCAGACGAGTACGATGAGGGCAGTTGGAAGATGATGGATCAGCCTGGGCTGAGGATCGAACAGCCGAAGCGGGAGCAGGGCAAGCTCGTCTTTATGGACTGGGAAACTCCGGGTCTTTCCCTCTTCCTCTCTGAACTGTTCGACGATTCTCGCATCTGCACGCACATGACTCCGATGGAGCTCCACTACATCGCCCACGTCTCACCTAAGCATCTTGATGGCCACGCTATTGAGGTATATGAAAAGATGAGGAAGCTGAAGCTGGGCGCCATGATTCCGGTGGATAGCCAGAGCTACGCCGACAGCTTGCGCAAATCCGCCAAAAAGTCTCCAAGGAGGAAGAAATGACAGACCAAATCGACTCACGGATAGTCGAGGATTACGAGAGGTGCAAGATCGAGCTGGCGAAGCACGGTCTGAAAATCAAACCGAATGGGAGGTTCTTTGATATTCACGATGGCGATGAGCTTTTTGTCTTCACGGGAAGCGTGGATTTAATCCGCGGATTCGCCGGAGGCCTTACGTTCGCAGCCAAGAAGAAGAGGAAGAAGGCAAGGAGGAAGAAATGAACATCGAACAATGCCCATATTGCCCTGGAGGCGGAGACACGTCTATGTCCTGCACCCGCATGGAGGACATGGATGAGTTCCAGGTCTGGTGCCGTGATTGCTGGGCTCATGGGCCATCCCGAAAGACCGAGGAGGGGCGGCCGAGTCATGGAACGAGACGGCCGGCCCCATTCGCTCGAACTTGGCGGACACGGAAGGGAAGCGCATGATCGCGTTCGAGTCCAACGCCATTCAAGCAGGTGGGTGTAACGGCTGTAACAGAAGAATCCGGTACGTTTGGGTCATTCACCTCGGGCAAGCTCTTGAGTGGCGCATCTGCCGGCAGTGCCGAGATGAGCTCGTAGAGCAGACGAGGAGGGCGCGATGATAGACGACTGGGAACTGATCATTGGAGGCTGGATAAGAAAGGACAAAGAGTTCTTTGTCGAATTGGAGGGCAAAGCCTATGGACGCAGAACCTTATGGAATCCAGCTCCAGATCGAGGGTGCCTGCTGCCAGAATGCAGATGCCCTTGGAGACAAAAAGAAAGTGAAGGGCCTGCTGGCTAAGGCCATCAAGGCGGCGGGCATGTCTCTTCTGGCGGGCCCATATGTCGCAAAGGAGCCACCTAGGGACGTTGGCAAAGGGCCAGGAATATCCGGTGTCGCGCTCCTGTGCGAAAGCCACGTAGTGATCCACACCTATCCGGAGGCGAGATGGTTCTTCTTCGAACTGCTCTCCTGCAAGAACTTCAATCCCATGAAAGTAGAAAAGGTTCTGACCAAATGGTCTGGGTCTCAGCAGCTCTCGTCATATGCAAAAGAGATCGGCGCCAACTTTCCTGAGGGAGGCGTATTTGTGGAGGGATAACATCTTATGGCAACAGACGAAGAAACGGAAGCACTGCGACAAAGAATCAAGCACTTAGAAAAACGATTAAAACAATGGAACGGCTCCCGAAGTCGCAAGAGCCGAGGCCAAATGGAGAAAGACCTTCGTCTTTATGTCCACGATATAATCAACGGGTCGGTCCAGGACTGCATTAACCAGCATGGCAATCCGACGCTCATGGGAGCCAAGGCCAGCCTCCTCAAGAGGATCGAGGGGCAACTATGTGCGCCACATGTACGGCGCAGGCTCATCGAAAAGATTCTCGACTGCGAACGAGAGGCTTTAGAGGAAGCCGAGGAAGAGGCCAAGGAACTATTTCCGCAAGGAGAAGAGGGTTAGCCGCCCTCTTTTTTAGCCTCCTCCTCATCATCCAACTCGTCTGTCAGGTCGAACCACACGTCTTCGTACCCTTCCTCCCAGACTGGGATCTGGTTTTGAACGCCGCGATAGCCTGTGACAAGCGGCTCGACGAGATCCAGGGCCTCGCACCAAAATATCGCGCCATGCTCGTAGCAATAGAGCATGTCAAGATGAGCCAGGCCCCACAGGAATCGTCTGATCCCAAGGTAGAACTTGATATGCTCCCACAGGCCAACCGGGGCACGTGGGCACATCACGAGAGGGAGTGCCTCCCTGCACGCGCCACACTTCTCACACGCCTTCTTCGCTATCTCCAGATGGGTCATCGATCTCCTCCAGCATTTTCTTCCAGTCGTCGTAAGGGAACTCTTTGTCCGGGTCGAGCGCAAAAACGTAAGGCCTCTTTGAGGTCGTGCACCATAGTCTCCCGTCGATCACCTTGAACTCGTCACCGATGTAAATCTTCACATTTCCTACCATAACGTTCGCAGCGGATCGGTAAGTTGTCATCCATTGCGCCCTCCATATCGTGCCTCGTGCCCTTTCTTCCAATACTCATTCCCTTTTTGGAATCTAGGGCCAATAGTATTTCCCTTCTTGAACCCCGAACTGAATTGTCTCCGAACAGCGTCTATCTGCTCTTGCGTCCAGATTTCTTCGGGGAAGTTCAGCCTGGCGAATTCTCCAAACTCCTCTGCTGCGATAGCGTCGTAAGCTCTAGCGGCATGCTCTTCCTTGATGAAACAGCCAAGGTATCGAACCTTTCCACCAGTGTTAATCTGTGCCTTCCATCTATTGCCTCTGAATCTGGAGACCCCTTTGTATTTTGATGAACTGCCTCTGTACGATTTCCTGTTGGCGGAGTTTCCGCGCCGGTCTACGAATCGAAGGTTGCCCTTACGATTGTTCAGGCCATCCATGTCGATGTGGTCTACGATCTGCCCGGTCTTTGCATCCATGATTACTCGATGCATCCGAAGAGTGGTACGCTTACCATCGATGACGGTATTTGTCGCGGCGTAGAACGTGTTTTTCTTCTCATTGATGTATGTGTGCCATCTGTGAACGGACACCTTCTTGAAGTCCCCATCGTCGATTACCGCAAAGTGTCCGTGGGTCAACTCTATCTTCATTAGCTTCTCCTTTTATCTATAACGGCCTATGTAATATAGGGCGGCCAAATCTGCGTAGATCATCGAGTGCGCAGCATCGTCCGGGTTCTGCGAGCCATGAGTATAATGGATCACCTGTCGTGCGTCGTTGTACTCCACGTTGATGTTTAGAATGTCTCTGCCAAAGATCTTGAACTCTTCCCAACGGAAGAACATGTACTCCTTCCTCTGAATCTTCCTAAACATCTCGTTGAGGATCGACGTGCGGTTGACCGTGTAGCGCAGGGTGTTCTTGTCGAACTTGATGGGCAGGCGCTGGTCGCCCACGTACTGGAACTCCATCACGCGCTCGATGCCCCAGCTCTCGCGTAGGATAGCATTCTGGCTGGCGCCGAAGCCCCAGTCAGATCCGATGAGCTTGACGTTGTAGCGCGAGCAGATCTTGGAGATCATCTCTGGCTGGATCGCCAGATTGGCTTCCTTTCCCTCAAACCTCTTACAGTAGAACACACAGAACTTGCCAGGGAATAGCCAGGCCCCGATCGTCAGCACGGTGTACGCCGGACGCTCGCCCACGCCTGTGCCCCAGTCGATCCCGGCGAAGCAGGGATAGCGCTGCATCCATGGCTCTGGATCAACGCAGTTGGGCATCGGGTTCTTGGTCTCTGGGTGCTTCAGGTCGCAGCACGCCATGACCTCAGGTTCAGTGATCGGCTTCTGGCCAAGGTCGTAGGGAAGACCCAGGACCTCGTTGTGGAACCTGGCAGATGAATAACGAGCCTGCTTATCCTTGACCGACTCTTCCTCGCCGGTCGGGTCGTGGATCTTCACCCACGGCACCATGAGCTGGCTAATCCGATAGCCTTCCCAGGTGGCTTTCTCCTTCATGATGTACCACTTGCCGTCTTGCGGATAGATGACTTTGCCGCAGCTCTTGCAGATCAGCGTGCGGTCACCAAGGGATTCCTCGTCGAGGTAATTCACGTACCGGCAGCCCTTGTGCCTACAGGTGACCAGCCACTCTCGCTGAGTGCTCAGGTCCCAGTAGTGCTCCATCGTGTTGTCTGTGGTCTTGGGCGTACCGGAGTACATGAAGATCTTGTAGTCGGAGTGAGACAGACACTCTTCGATGACCGGGATGTTCTCGGGGAGAATGTCTTGGATCTCATCGATGTTGAGCTGGTCTCCGGACAGACCACGGCAGGAGTCCGGGGTCAGGTAGCAGGACCGGAAGTAGATCGAAGACCCGTTGTTAAACGTCTTGTCGAATACCTGATCGACACAGGCGTTGTCTACATAGGTCGCCACGAACGGCGAGTAGCGGATGACCGGCTTTATTCTGTCGATACTGAACTGCCTGGCCTGCATGCCACGCGGCGCCACGTACATACTGGCGAAGCTGGAGCGACGGCAGTTGTTCAGGATGATCTTGTTGGCGAGCGTCGTGCTCTTCTCAACCTGACGGCCAGCCTTGAGGATCACACGCTTGTGTCTGCCGCCCAGCCGATTGTAGATGGCCTTCAAGTACGGCCTCTGATTCAGGCTGAACGCCTTCCCCTTCAGGACCAGGTACTTCTCGCACCACTCTGAGTGCGTCAGCTCGTGCTGGGCCATCATCGCATCGTCTTCCGGCTTCATGCCGTTCGCATCAGCCGGAGACTTCATGTCTATACGTGTGGACTCGTCGTCCAGGTACTCACACGTATCAAGCACTTGAGGTATTGGCCTGCCCATCCTCGTCTTCCTCTCCGCTATTTATGTTCCCGCTTTCAACTTCCTCCCGGAATATCGGGTCGTTGTCCGGTTCGGACTTCTCTTTCGTGTTGTCCTTCAGGTCTCCGGCGCCGGACGCCTTTCTCCGGTCTTCCAGCTTCTTGGACCTCTCCTCCTCCTTCTCCTTCAACTGATTCATGCCGTGCATGACCTGCATCATGACGCGAGCGTGGGACGGGCTGGCGGCCTGCTTGATGAAGTCGTTGCTGCCGGCCCAGTCCTGGTAGAGAGCTGTCGCTAGCCAGAAGCACTTCTCAATCTCCTCGCTAAAGCTGAGGTTCCCCGTGAGCCCGAGATACTTATACAGCTCCACCTTGGAGTCGCAGCAGTCATCCCTGATCTTCGCCTCTTGCGGGCTGACCCTGCGCACGTCCGCCAGGTAGTCCAGCCAGTCGACCTCTTCCATGGCCCTGATGTAAAAAAACATCAACAGGTAATTTCGGATTACCCTGGGCTCAACGTGCATGTCCGTGATATTGAAGATGTTCTCGGACATTGCGCTTGGCTTCATGCCGGCAGACGCCATGATTTCCAGAAGGAACCTGATCCGCGTGGAGTTCAGGAGGCCAGGCGGGAGAAACCCGATTGGATCCTCGTAGAGTTCCTGGAACCCGAGGCTCGCCATCCAATCCTCGAATTCCACGAGAGTATTATATCTAACCCCGGCATTGCGCCGTCTGAGGATACGCTTCGGCGCCGTGGTGAAAATGGCCTCCTCCATGGCTACGAGCTCTTGCTCCCGCGGGACTTCGAATCCGTAGAGGGTGAGGTCGTCCGCCAGGAGGTCTCGCCGATTACCATAGGATGCGAGGCAGTAGTAGAGATAGAACTGGTACGGGTACTCGCGGCCATGGTAAGGCACGTGGAGCCCCATACGGGTCATCTGTGCGCGATGGAGCACCCTTGTGGGGATCACACGGTACGGATGATCGAAGTGCGGGTGCTGCTTCGACTCTATCCTACCGTTCCGGACATAGTTCCTGACCGTCGAGATGTTCATATTGGCACGCTCAGCGAACTGCTTCAGCGTGACAAAGTTTGGTTCTTTGGGATGCTCTATCGCAGGTCCACCGTCTTTAATGATAGACGGAGGGCCGGACACATCGTCTGTGGGAACCAAGTCCATAGTGTTTACACTTCTTCCCCTTCGGTGTAAGCGAATATATCTTAGGGAAGCCTGGTTGTCCAGTCAAAACGCTTATCCGATTGTGGTATAAGAGGAGTAGAAGAAGTTACTTATTAGCCCCCCTACCAGGAAGGAGAGAAGAAAATGGCATATTCAGTGAAGGACTTGTTGTCCCCGAAGAACTGGGATTTCAAGAATCTGGAGAAGTACTTCAAGAGGTTGGTGCAGACCATCGGGACCACGGTGGTCCCGGAGGAGTTCGACCAGAAGGATTTCAAGCCTGCGTACCAGAAGGACCTTTCGTCGATGTTGGACAAGAGTCGGAGAAAGACGAAACAATCGAAGGAGGTGCAAATATTCTGGTGCACCATCGATTACACGTTGGCCATGATCCTCATGGTTGGCCGTAGCGCGAACAGGATAATGTCTGGGAATGCGATCCACCGGTACATGACATACGCCGCGTCGTCGAATTGGAATAGGACCGGGCAGGCCCTCATCCTCGATCAGCACGATAGGGTGATCGATGGGCAGCAGAGGCTTGCCGCCGTAATCCAGACCAAGAAGCCCATCGAGATCTTGGTCGTCCGTGGCATCCCGACGAGGATGTTCGCGTTCATGGACTGCGGCGTGCTGAGAAGCGCCGCACACGTGATGCAGGGCCATCGGTACAAGGATGGCAGGAAGATCGAGTTTCCCTCGAATGCCGCGACCGCCACGATCGCAGCGATTCGCTACGCCAAGGCGATCAACGGCGGCTCTCCGACCGTCCAGAGGGATCGCGTGGACAGCAATATAGCGCTGGCTGTGTACCTGGGCAACCCGGGCTTCGCGAATATCTGCGGATGGTACAAGGAGTGCCAGAAGGACCTGCGCTCGATCGGTCTGAGCGCTGGACAGTGCATCGCGAGTATGTTCTTCACCACTTCGTCAGACAAGGACAAGTCCGACGATTTCTGGGAAGGGGTCACCACTGGCGTCAATCTCAGCAAGACGAGTCCCATTCTAGCTTTGCGAGAGCTCCTGATCCGTGAGGCGGCCAGGGAGAAGAAGCGCAAGGAGAAGCTTCGGTCTCACCTGGAGTACGGACTGGAGGCCATTGTCAAGGCCTGGAATCTACACCTGTCCGGATCACGTGTCGCTCACCTCAGAATGACACGGAAAGAATCAACCCCATTCCCCAAGTTCGAAGGATCCGAAAAGGCGATCACCAGCATCATCAAGTTCGCCGCTGATTAGGAAGGAGTCCCCCTAGTGCATTTCGTACAAGCCAAGCGTAAACTTCAGAACGATGTACTCTCCCGGGCGATGGGGGATCTGAAGGGCAGGAAGAAGATGCGCGTCTTGTGCTTCCCCGGGGATAAGGAGTGGGATTTCGACTTCTTCTCCGGGTACAAGAACGTGTCTGAGATCGTTGGAATTGAGGTAGAACGCGACGTTTCCAGGCAGTTACAAAAACGAAAGGGCAAGAAGTTCAAGGTCGTCAACAGGCTCGCGTCAGATCATCTCATGGGCGAGAGCAGGCCTTACGATCTCATCTACCTGGATTACTGTTCGAATATGGGCCTAGTGCTCGACTTCGACACGAAGATCATCTTGCGCCGCAAGTTGGTCAAACCCGGTGGGTTCCTCATCATGAACATCTTCGGAGCAAGAAGCGGTCATGGCACCGAGTGTCCTTGCAGACTTGCCTATGGCAACTTCTGCGAGGCGCTTGGTGTCGAGGCCGAGGGCAAGATGCAATATCAGAGGCTCGCCCGGCTGGCATGGAACAGCATCGTCGGTGTCAGCCATATTGTTCCGGTGAGCCCCAAGGGACACTACGTGAAAACATCGGTGCCAGTATGGGCTGGCTATCAGTCTAAAAAAGGCGGCCCGATGTACACGGCTACAGCGAAGGTAATAAGCTACCCGAGATCCAGCCAGGCAAGTCTCATCAAGAAACACAAGAGGCAATGGCTGATGACCGGAAGCCACCGGGCCTGTAAGTGGTACCAGTAACATGTGAGTGGTACCAGTAACATAGAGAGGGGTAGTTCCACCCTCTTTTTAGCTATCTTTCAGGTATAAGATCAATAGAGCCAATTACTTACACCCCAGCCGAGAGAAAGGAGACCGAGATGATCTGGATGTGGATGACAATCACGCTGTATATACTGGGCGCGGTCCTGGCCATCGCCTACCTCGCCAGTACGGAAGACGAAGCCAGCAGGTTCGAGATAATCTTCTACTCGATCTTGTGGCCGCTGTGGGTTATTGTCATCGCACTGATGACGCCCATCAAGATCGCCATTGAAGAGATGAACGAAAGGAGGAGAGGATGAACATTCTCATCGTAGATGACGACGAGTCTGTGGGAGATGTGATGACTGAGCTTCTCGGTGCGATTCGGGACAAGCACCCGAGCCTGCCTGAGCTCCACATCCATGTGGCTGAGAATGGCGCCATTGGGGGCCAGAAGGCGCTGGAGCACGGGATGATCGACCTGGTCCTGACAGACTTCCTGATGCCACGCATGGACGGCATCAAGATGACCCGTATGCTCCGCAGGCGGGGATTCACGGCGCCCGTGGTCATGCTGACCAGCCTGGCCGACGATAAGGAGCAGGAGGCCAAGGAGTCTGGTGTCATCGAGATCCACATGAAACCGATCACCTTCTACGTTCTGGAGGACATTATCCTCAGGTTCAGGCAGAAAATGCTGGAGGACAGCCCCAAAGACGCTAATACGGTATAAGATTAGTGTCAGTGGTAAGTTGTGGCATTTGCCACAGGCGAAGATGCAGAACTGGAACTCATAATGGCAACGAGCCAGGGGAGAACAGCCATGTGATACCGCAAGAGTGGGTGTGCCGGTCCGCTGAGATCAAGCCAGATAAAACATGAGAGAGATGAAGATCTGCCGGCACGCGATCTTCTCTCTCTTTTTACTGGGAGGGGAACGACATGAACAGCACGATAGAAAGACCAAAGCTCGACCAGGCCATGGCGAAAGAGTATGTGGAAAGGGCAGCAAAGGAGCTTGCTACTTGGCCCGCCCTCCCGTGTGAAGACAGGGCAGATCTGTTCTTCGGTTTCGCCAAATCGGCGCTTTCGCTATTCAATCTGTCGGACAAGAGACCCTTTGCCC
>SDBV01000025.1_pt1 | contig 137297 bp, 141 predicted proteins | sample 2277081 | NCBI WGS metagenome assembly SDBV01 (sample SAMN10402039, study PRJNA504765) | marine sediment metagenome | isolation source: marine sediment core GS10_PC15, 223 cmbsf | place: Arctic Ocean: Southern Knipovich Ridge | collected 2010 | reverse complement strand
CCTTATGTATCATCCCGTTCGCACTGCGATCGGGATTTTTTATTATAGAGAAATCTCAAGAACCTCATGCCGACAAGCTGAAAGAACGCCGCAATTTCTTTTCTTTCTAATTTCTGTACGTAAAGGCCGCCGTCAACTTTACTAACCTGTCCAGTAATCGCGTCATTCTCTAAAATTCCAATAGCCATGAGGGCGATTTCGTCGGCAGACACATATCTATTTATCATCGTCCTTGATTCACAAGTTTTCTTTTCAAACTTAGATATTCCTTCCCACGGTGGTGTCCATGTATATCCTGGCGCAATCGCATTGGCCGAAACTTTTTGATCAATTTTCGCAAGAGTAACGGTCATGCTTGATAACGCCGCCTTTGCAACGGAATATGCGAATAATTCAGCGTTGCCGCCGCTGATATTTCCATAATATGAGGTGATATTCAAAATTTTTCTCAAAGGAGATTTATTGTTTTGTTTGAGAAAATTTTGGGAGACATGAAGAGCCGAAAAGAAAATGTTTTCAAATTGCTCTTTCCATTGTTCGTTATCAAAAAAATCTCCGGACTGCGCATCGCCAGCATTGTTTACCAAAACATCTACTTGGCCAACCTTGCTTGCAATTTCCGCGAACATTTTCTCAATCTGTTTTTCATCAGTAAGGTCGGCTTGAAGAGTATGACCCATGGAGTGTTTTTCTACTTCTTTGAGTGTTTGCTTCGCGCCTTTGAGATTTTTCCGATAGTTGATAAGGACGCTTGCGCCTTTTCTGGCACAAGAAATGGCGATAGCTTGTCCTATGCCACTTGAAGCTCCTGTTATGAGAATTTTCTTACCTTTTAGGTTCATAAACTATTTGAGAGTAAATTCTTCACTTTCGTCATCACCATAAATTTCATCATCCCAATATTTCATGTAGCTTGGTTTGAGTACCCAAACTTTTGAACCCCATGCGTTTGTCATTATCCACTTAATCGTAAGTGTATCGCGAAGATCAGGAAATTTCTTATACAATAATTTAATTCCAGTTGCTGTTTCGGTTGGGTTTTCTGCAGGGCGACAAACTCCAAGCCCTTGTATCCCCTTCCTGTTTTTGTGATTACTGGGGTCAAACCAAGCAATTGAAAAAGCGACTTTTGGATTTTTTAATATCATCTGACTATGTTTTGTATTTTTCGGGCTGATAAAATAAATTGTTGCTTTTTCATCAACACCAAAATAAATATTTGCAACCCAAACATCCTTCTCGTCCTGAGAAGCAATCACCATCAACTTTTGATTTTTAATAAATTCCAGTGGTTTTTCCATACGAAATTTATAACTGTGGACCTTAGGGGAATCGAACCCCTATCTTCCGGATGCAAACCGGATGCTCTACCACTGAGCTAAAGGCCCCCTCTTTCTTAAGAGAAGATTATAAAAAAGCCAGACAAAAGACAACTATTACTTGCTGGCAACAACAAAATTATTGAATCCCGCCTCAATAATCTTCTTCTTTCTTCCTTCCAAAAACGTAACTGCTACATCATAATCCCCCCTGTAATCATCAAGACATTTTTGCCCCGCACCCTTATTCACGGATTCAGAAAAACGAGGCGTTACATAACCGCACAAGAAGAGGTATTGATTATCCCTGTTTTTTATTGGATAGATACTTCCCGTTTTCCCATCTATAGAAATAGTAATATCATTACAGGAGTCACCGCAAAATGCAGGAATCTGCCCATCAATATCAAGAAGAGAAACTACGTTGCCGAATACTTTTCTGTCCTGCAATTCAGCGTGGTCAACAAGGAGGGGGCGAGCAGAGCGTCGCGCCATACTTTGAATTATCACATCCTGGGCGAAGAATCGCTGGGCCAGCTCCCGCACAATCCATGCACCTGCGGCGGCGACAGCTATCGCAAGAACAGCAAACCCGATAATTGAGAAAAACGTTTTATTCTCTATTTTCATTTAAGTGCTCTTATTATACCAATTCTCGGAAAGAATAAGCGTGTGGACAAACAATGGCGCTCAATGAGCACATTATCTCACGCGAGTTCCATCGCGCACCTTTGCTTCCGGATAGAGAAGAATCGGCCTACCATCTTCGTCTGCGGCAAGCATCATTCCCCTGCTCTCCAGCTCGCCCATTTTCTTTGGCTCAAGGTTGCTGACGAATGGCATCTGCTTTCCGACAAGAGCTTCCGGCTCGTAATACTTTGCAATACCTACTAAAATTACCCGCAGTTCATCTTCCCCAAAATCAATTTCCAGCTTCAGCAGTTTATTGCTGTTCTCCACTGGCTCCGCATTGCGAACTGTTCCTATGCGAATATCAAGCTTTAGAAAATCATCTATTGTTGCCATTGTGCGATATTATAATCTATCACCTCATTCTTTGCGAGAAAAACTCTTTTTTATACTCCTCAAATTTTCCGTCATCTATTGACTCTCGCATTGTATCAATAAGTCGTACGATAAAATAAATATTATGAATTGTTGCAAGCCGGTAGCCGAGCAATTCGTTGCTTCGCATCAGGTGATTCAAATACGCCCTCGTAAATGTTTTGCATGTGGAGCATTCACACCCTTCTTCTATCGGAGAAAAATCAGTTTTATACAGTGATTTTTTGATATCAATATTTCCCCGTCTCGTGTATAATGTCCCGTTACGCGCCACGCGTGACGGAGCAACACAGTCAAACGCATCAACGCCATTTTCAATCCCTAAAAAGATATCTTCCGGCTCGCCGATTCCCAATAGATGGCGATACTTTTCTTCTGGCAGAAGCGCGTTTACATATCCGACAGCAGAAGAAATATCATCTTTCGTAAATGATCCGCCAATAGCAAACCCATCAAACGGAAGTGATGAGATGTCGCGAGCGCTGTGCTCTCGAAGATCGCGATATTCGCCTCCCTGCACAACACCAAGCATCATCTGGTCATTTCGTTTCCGCGCCTTCAGCGAGCGGCGCGCCCATGCGTGTGTTCGTTCAAGTGATTTTTTAATATATTCTTTGCTGTCGCGCGGAGAGGTACACTCATCAAACGCGACAATAATATCCGCGCCAATCTGCTCTTGGAGTCGTATGGATATCTCCGGCGTAAATCGGTGCGTACTTCCGTCAATATGTGATGTGAATGTAACACCATCGTCGTCAATTCTGACAAGCCGCGAGTGCTCCGTGTGATGCGCCTCCAGTTCGTGTACATTTTTTTCAATCTTGCCTACTCCGCGTTGTTGCCCTCCTAATCCCAGTGAAAAAACCTGAAATCCACCCGAGTCGGTCATTATGGGGCCGTCCCACCCCATGAAAGAGTGGATGCCGCCCGCCTTCTCTATGGTGTCTGCTCCCGGTCGAAGATAGAGATGATATGTGTTTGCAAGTACAATTTGCGCCTTGATCTCCTTGAGTTCGTTCGGGCTTACGCTTTTTACTGTCGCCGCTGTTCCGACAACAACAAACGCCGGTGTTCGTATCATGCCGTGCGGCGTCTTCAGGACGCCCGTTCGCCCTAATCCATTCTTGAGTTGTGTTTTAATCGTAAAAGAAAACGGCGCCATGATTTCAAAAATAATTTCATTGCGCCGCTTTTTTGCGTTTTATCTTTCTGCTCGCGCAAATAAGAGATGCTATTATTACACTCCTCTTATCTAACAAGCTTTGGCATGCTATTTAATTCTGGATCTATGGTGCGAGAAAAACACACCCTTCCTGCCTCGTGATTCCAGTTTTCATTAGGATAGCCATACGGCGCCGGTCCGCGAAGGAGTTCATTGTTGGAAGCCTGACTAAACTCGGCGCATAATTCAAACGAGAGGTCGTCAAGGCGCCGATATTCATATGAAGCGCTCGTTTCTGGATCTGTTGGCCGCACAAAACCGGAGATATCATCACGCAAATCTTCAAGCGCGTCAGGAAGTTCGTCTTTCTGGTTCCAATAATTCACAATCTGATATTGAATTGTCTGAAGGTTGCCAACCCGTTGCGTGTCAAGCCGTATTTTTCGGCGTTCAATGGGTGAGCCGCCGAGAATAAATCCCGCAACAATAACAGCGGCAACAGCAACAATAGTGCACCAGACAAACAACTTTGCATTGCGCGAATACTCCCGTGCTGTTCGGCGAATATCATACATGTAGTACCCAAATACGCCTCCGGATACAATAAGGAGTGCCACAACCTTTAAGAGGAAGCGTACAGACAACTCGCCATCAAGAAATTTGAAAATGAGTGTGACAAAATCGCCAATTATAAGTGCGGCGGCAAGGAAAAGCGTTAGATACGCAAGCCATTTCCGCATCGGAAGCTCCCCTTTTTCCGGATTCTTTTTTCTGTCTTGATACAGTGTGCGCATAACCCATACATAGACAGGGAAAACTACAATCAGCGATGCAAGCGCAAACTGAATCGCTCCTCCATTGCGATATGACGAGACATCAGGAAATAGAATATTAATATACTGAAATACAAGCGAGAAAATACTGCCAACACTCACATATAAGAGCAACGCTCCCGCAAGATGAAGCGCTACATCGCGCGGTGTGTTTTTCTGATTATCCATAAAAACAAATAATTAAAATTTATTGTGGTGAACGAAGATAATTTAGCATTGTGTCCGCATCGCTAACCTCAAACGGGTCGTCTGCGCAATCATCGGAAAATCCAGGCTCAATAAACATCTTTTTAATTTCTCCGTCCTCAACATACATACTGTAGCGCCACGAGCGAAGGCCGAAACCAAGATTGTCTTTTTTTACGAGCATTTCCATCTTTCTTGTGAAGTCTGCGGAGCCGTCCGGCAGAAGGCGAACATTCTTTATGTTCTGATGCTTGCCCCACTGAAACATTACAAATGCGTCATTTACGCTCAAACATATAACTTCATCTATGCCAAGCTTTTTGAACTCGTCATATTTCTCTTCATATCCCGGAAGATGCGTTGATGAGCATGTTGGCGTGAATGCGCCAGGGAGCGCAAATAGCACAATCTTCTTCCCTTTAAAGATCTGATCTGTTGTGACATCCTCCCAGCGATATGGATTTTCCCCACCAATACTCTCGTCGCGCACACGAGTTTTGAATACTACATCTGGTACATGTTTTATCATATATTTTGTTTTTATATTTAGTATCAGGTTACGTCTTCAGGATAATTATTGAGCGCGTTAATGTCAATAAATTTTATAATTTTTATATATGTACGCAATTATTTTTTCTTCTCAATTTTCTTAATTATTGCTTCTTTTTTGCAATTACTACGAGCTTATTGAAATTAAGTTCACCTATCTCCTTATTGTCTGCTTTCCGTACAAACTCGCTCAACACTGTAAATCTGTTTCTCTCTAATAAATTATGCAACTCATTTGCTGAAATTACATTAACAAAAATTTTCTCGTCAGATTTAAGCGGTTCTGCAATAGACACCTCTCTGGATTCACCTTCTTGAATGCCGATACAAATGATGCCGTTCGGCCTTAGAATTTTGAAAAAAGTTTTGAGTACGTTGGGAATATCTTTTTTCGGAATGTGAATTAGAGAATAAGAAGCAAGTATTCCATCAAAAGTTCCTTGCTCAAAATTTATTTCTCTTATGTCCTCTTGTTGAAATATTGCGTTGGGATTTTTCTTTCTTGCTAATTTAAGCATTTTTAAAGATAAATCGATGCCGACGACCTCAAATCCCTTGGTCAACATATACTCACTGTCTACGCCGGGACCACATCCAACATCTATAATTCTCCCACCCCGTGGAATAAGGTTAAGAAAATCACCTATATGATCGGATGGTTCGGAAAATTTTGCGGCATATGCGTAGCTGATTTTATCATAAACTTCTACTGCTTTTTTGCTTTCGTCACTAATTGTTGTTCGGAAATCGGTTTTGGCCATAGTCTATTTTTAATTGTAAAGAGTATTTTGTTCATTGGCGAATGTCTGGTGAGCGAAACGGCATAATCAGCAAATCAATTTAAGTGGACCTACGGGGAGTCGAACCCCGACCTCCTCCATGCCATGGAGGCGTTCTACCGCTATACTATAGGCCCTCAATAATGTACGAAGAATATCAAATTCTTCTCTCGGCGAAAAGCTCGTTCAGCTTCCTTCTCGTCTTCGGCCCAACCGTTCCGGTTTTTTGAATGCCATATTTTGCCTGGAATGAGCGCACTGCTGACTCTGTGCATGATAAGAAGTTGCCGTTGATTGGGCAATTACGCACGGTCTTTCCGGCGGGCGGATATAGACCGAGTTTAGACAGCGCCGCTTGAAGCGCAACAACTTCTGGATTAACACGACTTCCTGCTACAATATTTTCATTCCACGAATATGGAAGAGTCCATGAAAAATCATCCACGCCCACTTGTTTTTCGTTAAAGAACGAGAGCATGCCCTGATATGTTCTGAACGCCGCCTCCTTCAACACAGCATCAACAAGAAATCGCGATTCGTAAATATAACCGTATTCTATCAACGTGCTCCCACTTCTCAGCGAGCCGTTTGAGCCCGTTGCAATTAACTGGCCGCTTTCAATAATCGTATCCTTCTCAACCGGAAGATTACTCGCGGGCCAATATCGTGAAAACACACTCACGAGATGCTCGGCAAGCTCTCTGCTCACTGCATAATTTGGAAGTTGGTTGCTCGGAACATAAATACTGAAGCCGTCGTACTCTTGCTCCCATGAGCGGCGAGGATAATCATTTACATGAAGATGAAGTACGATATCTATTTTATTCTCATTCGCCCACTTATTGATGCCATAAAGAATATACTGCGTATCTATATTCGCGCTGACATGCTGGACTGGCGGCGACTGTGTTTGCACTAAATTAAGATTAGTGAGACGCTCAAAATAACTCCGCGCCGTACGCATGAAACTTCCGATTGCCGTCTTCTCCTTATTAAAATACGCTGAAAATTCTTTCGCATATCCACTGCGATCCCGAATTATTGTTGCGGAAAACTTGTTGTCCGCGGCAAGATAGCTCTGCAAATACTCTCCGATTGCGCGTGTAACGTCCGCCTCCCGCACGCCGCCGTATTCTGTACCGTAGTTTTCATCATCGTGTCCCGGCACAATTAGAATGGAAACGCTCCCCTGCCGATATCGCTCACGCACGGAACTGCTCGTCACATCATCATAGAAAAAGAGCGAGGCGAGGCGGCTTCCTGCGCCTCCGAATGCAATAACTGAAACCCCGACACTGCATATAAGGATGATAAAACCAAAAATAATTTTCCGCCTCATTGTTATTGCTTTTTTCACTGTGTCCCCGACAGGAGTTGAACCTATATCTAATCCTTAGGAGGGATTTGTTCTATCCAATTGAACTACGGGGACATTGACAAGTAGTTACATAACGTTTTATTATAAAAGAGTATCAGCTTGGATGCTGGTATGCAATGTCAATTCTCCCTGGGAAAGGAGGAAATTGATGGGGATTAAACAAAAATAATCCATAGTAAGCTCTTAACAAAAGAATCAAAGGGGTTTTTTATGAGTCACGCAACTCAAAAAGGGTGCGCAATATGCGCCGAGGACAAACCATTAACTGTAACGTGCGCCTCTGGCTTTTGTTTTTGCCAGAAATGTGCAACGTGCAGTGAGTGCAACCTCTTGATGTCAAATGGCGAACTCAAGGGTGCGCTTTTGGCGGTCGCTAACCATCTGCAAAAGGAGGGAGGGAGGCGAATACTTGATCCAGCAGTCGCACTGAAGATCCTCGCGGAGCACAGGAGGGAGCACGGAGAGAGCTCTGTACGCCTTCGCCATCCAAGCTACTGCCACGAGAGCCAACATCAGCCGGCACACCCACAAAAACATGGAGCGGAGAGCCTCGTTGCACTAGCCTGAATCTGAAATCCTTTTTCCTTTATACCCGACACAACGCAAGCATGTGCCGGGCTTTTTTTATTATAAATGTATCCCTCACATACGTTCAGGACGCTGATTTTTTCAGCCAATCGCCCTGCTCTCGGACAAACAGGGAAGATTCTCACTTCGTTCGAATTTTCAACTTCCAATATACAAATTAGGATATCACAAGGATATCCTTATTTGTATATCTGCGGAGGAGGTGAGATTCGAACTCACGAGAGGATTGCTCCCCTACTGCATTTCGAGTGCAGCGCCTTCGACCACTCAGCCACTCCTCCATCATGGATACTTACATTTTTATCAATTGTCAGTTTTCATATGTTAATTGTCAATTATTCTGATATAATAAGCATATGACAAAAAGAAAAGATCAGGTTGTTGAAACAATCAAAAAAACGATGCCCGCTGTGGTGTCAATTATTATTTCAAAAAGTCTAAAAGATATTGAGAAAGAGCTTCCGGCAGAGCTGTTTCATCTCTTCCCTATGGGTGAGGCGCCGAAGCTTGATATTCCGGAAGACAAGATTGATGCCCACGGGATGGTTCAGATAGGCGGCGGTTCAGGATTCTTTATTGATCCTATGGGGATTATTCTGACGAACAAGCATGTTGTGTCAGACTCAAATGCGGAATACACCGTCCTTGATTCAGAAAATGAAAAATATGACGCGGAAATTCTCGCGCGAGACCCCGTTAACGATATTGCTATTCTTAAAATCAATGCCCCGCATAAGAAGTTCCCATTTCTTAAGATGAGCGATTCAGCAACCATTGAGCTTGGCGAGCCTGTAATTGCTATCGGCAATGCGCTCGGCATATTCCGCAATACTGTATCAACCGGAATCGTCTCCGGCCTTTCGCGCTCTATTATGGCGCAGGCCGACCCCAAGGCAACTCCTCAAGAGATGCGCGGACTTATCCAGACAGATGCGGCAATTAACCCGGGCAACTCTGGCGGCCCGCTCACACGACTTGACGGAGGAGTTATCGGTATCAACGCCGCGATTGTCTTTGGCGCGCAAAATATCGGCTTCGCGCTTCCCATTAACTCCGCAAAGCGCGACTTTGAAGATATCAAAAAGCATGGGCGGATAATTCGCCCGCTACTTGGACTGCGATACATAACGATTGATGAAAACCTCAAAGAGAAACTCGGCCTTCCGGTTTCATACGGAGCGCTTATCGCAAGCGGTGGCGGCTCACACGATCCTGCTGTTATCGTAAACAGTCCTGCACACAAAGCGGACCTTCACGCAAAAGACATCATTCTGGAATGCGATGGAGAGAAAATTACAAAAGAAAAAACCATACAGGACTTTCTTGAAGGAAAGGCTGCGAATGCTACGCTCTCGCTTCGTATCCTCCGAGACGGAAAAGAAAAATCTGTCAGTGTCATATTGGAAGAGCGTAAATAATCATTATAGAAATTGCCGGCAGTTGTTCATCTTCCGGCAATTTTGTTTGCTATCTTGAGAATTTTGGCGCGCCCTCGTAAGTAGTACGCAACGAACGCAATTAACCCAAACGGAGCTATGAGCGCGGCAAGCATAAACACAAAGTCAAGCAATCTCATCATTATCACTACCATAACCCTCCTTATTTTATTCTAAACGTACAAGAGCGCTAGTGTATCAACTTCTTTTCTTTTAGTAAATATACTCGTCAATCACCTCTCCATCGGCAGTGACAAGCTTCAGCCAATCGTGGTCTTCGTGGAGAATAATTTTCTCCTCCTCATAGAATGTTCCCATCCAAACACGCCATTCACGGGAAAAGAAATCGTCATCGTTGAGATATTTAATATAGCAGCTGTGATACGTTACATCACTAAGAAATTCATGGCATTGATAGTCATTATACCGTATCGGCGGCCTGTCCGACGGCAATTCGCACCTTGAGAGTGAGATTATATAATCCTGGCACCTGCTCGTCAGATGAGCAATGTCCCGTCGTTCTTTATAGAGGCGCGGGCAATTTTTTGAGATTGGCGGGCTAAATACGGTTGAAATATACCCCATACATTTATTCAAGCGGAAGTCCGCGCCATTTGCACTGCGCCATGCATAGATATTTACATAATCTCCTGATGAAAGAACTATGTCGGTTTTCTGCGCCGGTGTAAATCCTGAATACCATCCAATCGCCTGCGGAATAATATATTCTCCTGTTTTTGATTGAATCTTCCACCCGGTAACATTCACCGACCTTCCCGAACCGGAGGCGCGAATCTGCACTCGCAATGGACGCGATATAGAGCCGAATGAAACAGAAGCATATCGCTCCTCCTCCAGAGTTGTCGGGGGAGGATTCTGTATGGATGGGCTCTGCGTCGCCGGTGGCGTGCTTGCCTCTTGCGATGGTTGCGACGGCACGCCAAGGACGCCCTGCGGAAGCTCTATGCTTGTAAGAACAAGATATCCGCCCGCGAGGGCGAGAATCATAATAATAACTCCGAAGATATTTGATGCATTCATATGTTGTACCGTGCCAGAAGATGGGAAAGCTATTCTACCGTTACTGACTTTGCTAAATTGCGCGGCTTATCAATATCATACCCTTTTTGTACCGCAATATAATACGCAAATAATTGTAGTGGAATTGCGGCGAGTATCGGCTCAAATTGTTCCGCTGTTTTTGGAATATAATACACATTATCAGCAACATCAGAAACGCCCGTATCCCCCTCGGTTGCAACTGCAAAAATATTTCCGCCGCGAGCTTTGATTTCTTCAAGATTTGAATACATTTTATTATATGTACTATTTCTCGGAATAATAGCTACTGTAGGAAAGTTTTTATCAATAAGGGCAATGGGGCCGTGTTTCATCTCTCCCGCCGCATACCCCTCTGCATGGACATATGATATTTCCTTTACCTTAAGTGCACCCTCTAACGCTGTAATTGCATGATATCCCCTTCCAATGTAAAGAAAGTTTTTATATTCCGTGTAATTCCGCGCTATTCTTTCAATCTTTTGCGCACCGGAAAGAATTTTTTGTGCCTTCTCCGGAAGAACCATGAACTCGCGTATTAATTCAGGGGCGACGTCTCCTCCTCTGTTGCGTACAAAAAACATCGCCGTCAACATAAGAATGGTAAGTTGAGAGATAAATGCTTTTGTTGATGCAACACTGATCTCCGGACCTGCGTGGTTATAAACGCCTGCGTGTGTCTCTCGTGCGATTGTTGAGCCGACGACATTTACAAGTCCGATTGTAACTAGCCCCGCTTTTCGCGCCTTTCGTAATGATGCAAGCGTATCAGCAGTTTCTCCTGATTGCGAGATGAAAAGACAAATCGTTCCGCTCTCAATTGGTTCATTCTGATACCGAAATTCTGATGCTATGTGCACCTCAGTCGGTATATGCGCTATCTCTTCAAAAAAACGCTCACCGATAAGACCGGCGTAATATGATGTTCCACATGCAATGATTTTAAGTCGTTTTGTTTTTTTGATTTTACTGATTATATCCTCAAGACCTCCAAGTTTTATGTTTTCACTATCAATCCCTACGCGACCAAGTTGAGCAGTGCGAATTGTCTCTGGCGCATCAAAAATTTCTTTAAGCATAAAAAATGGATATTTTCCTTTTCGTACCACATCAACATTCCATTCAAGGTCTTCTATAGTATGAGTTTCCGGCATCATTGAAACCGTGCCGTTTCCTATTTTCCCCCATTGACGCTCTTCCACATAAATTATCTTCCGTGCATAGCCAACAAGTGCTGCTGCATCCGAGGCAACAAATTGCTCATCATTGCCGAGCCCAACCACGAGCGGACTGCCGAGGCGAGCAAAATACAGCGATGATGGATTCTTGCGGTCAATTACTGCAAGCGCATATGCCCCTCTTAACTGATTGAGGGTGCGGCGGAACGCCTCATGTATATTGTCTTTTTTGCTTTTTTTAAAAATATCACGAAGATTTTGCTCAATGCAGTGGGCAATAACTTCAGTATCAGTATCAGAGGTAAATATGTGGTTCTTCTTTTTAAGCTCCTGCTTAAGCTCTTTGTAATTTTCTATGATTCCATTATGAACAAGAAAAATTCTCCCCTCACAATCTTTCTGAGGGTGAGCATTTGCCTTCGTCGGCGCACCATGTGTTGCCCAACGCGTATGGCCAATAACTGCTGAACCTGCCCGAGATCGCTGATGCTGTACTTTCTTTTTCAGCACATCCAGTCGTCCCGCCTCTTTTATCAGGCGTACGCTTCGCGTCGCATGGAATGCGATTCCCGCCGAGTCATAGCCGCGGTATTCAAGCGCCCTCAATCCATCGCATACAATCGGAACGCCATTTCGCTTTCCTATATAACCAACGATTCCACACATATCATCATTATGGTAGTAAATCGCCCGCAAAAACACAACGTAAATTTTAATTGTACAAAATAGTAATAATGGCTCATTACAGAGCAACTATTACTTCGTTCCCTTGTTTTCTATAAAACAATACTTATAAGGCGGTCCGGAACAAAAAAGAGTTTCTTCGCCTTTTTTGCGCCCATAAATTTTTTAACTCTCTCGCGGGTGAGCGCAATTCTTATCGCCTCTTCCTTCCCTATCCCCTTATTAACCGAAACTTTGTCCCGCACCTTTCCGTTTATCTGGATAACAAGCGAGAATGTTTCGTCTTCTGTTGATTTTGCATCATATGACGGCCACGATTCAGTATGAATTGAGTTGAATGTTGCTTTTTTCCGTCCCGATTCGCGACGCGAATCAAGGATCCCCGATTTTTTGTCCGCAAAAAATCGGGACCATAACTCTTCTGTGATATGCGGTGCGAATGGAGCTAATAGCAAGAGAAATGTTCGCAAATCTTTCTTTGCCACCCTTTCTTTCCGCCGCTCAAATTGATTGAGCATTATCATCAACTCCGAAATTGCCGTATTGTATCGCAACTGCTCTATATCCTCCGTAATCTTCTTGATTGATTTATGAAGTACACGCGACACTGGGCCACTCGTACCATCTATTTCATGATAGAGTCGCCATACACGTTCTAAGAAGCGCGTGGTACCGACGATACCGGAATCGCGAAAATCTCCTCCGTCCTGAAACGGTCCGATAAACATAAGCGCCATCCGAAGCGCATCGGCACCAAATTTTTTAATATACTCGTCGGGAACAACAACATTTCCCTTTGACTTGGACATTTTTGCGCCGTCTTTGGTAATGAGTCCATGCCCGCGGAATACCGTAAACGGCTCTTCAAACTCAATATGCCGAAGGTCCTTCAACGCCATTGCGATAAAACGAGAATACAATAGATGAAGAACAGAATGTTCTATGCCACCAATATACATATGAACAGGCAGCCACTTTCTTGCGCGTGATTTTTGGAACGGCTCCTTTGCATTTGTCGTATCAAGATATCGGTAAAAATACCATGCAGAATCAAGAAACGTATCCGATACATCCGTCTCTCGTCGCGCGGAGCCGCCGCATTTCGGGCATACTGTTTTGTAGAATGAGGGAGATGATGCAAGCGGCGACTCCCCCTTCCCGGTTGGACGGACATTTTTTATGTTCGGAAGCTTTATTGGTAAGTCTTTTTCAGGAGCGGCAATCCATCCCGGATTTTCTTTTTCACCCTTTGTATATTTTTTTGTATGCGATTTCTTCTGCACAGTTTCCGCACATGTACCACAAAAGATAAGCGGTATCGGTGGACCCCAGTATCGCTGACGAGAGATTAGCCAATCACGAAGACGGTATTGGATTTTAGCCCTTCCCTCTACAAATGCCGTAATCTTTTTCCCCGCTTCTTTTGGTATCATCCCGTCAAATTTTCCCGATGCGACGAGATGCCCTTCGCCAGCATATGCTTCCGTTAAAACAGGGCATGGCCTGCCTGCCGATAGGCATGGCCTGCCTGCCGATAGGCAGGTCTTTTTTGGATAATGCGGACAAACAACGATCGTCATTGGCAGCTTGAATTTCTTTGCAAACTCAAAATCTCGTTCATCATGCGCGGGCACGGCCATGATTGCGCCTGTCCCGTACGATGCGAGAACATAATCAGCGACCCATACCGAAATTTTTTTCTTGTTCGCCGGATTGATTACAGTTACCCCACTAAGCTCTACGCCTGTCTTTTCCTTTGCAGTAAGACGCTCCTCTGATGTCTTTTCCTTTGCCTTCCGCACATATGAGTCAACTCTTATTCTATTTTTAATTTCCAGCACTCCGCTTCGTAGAAGTTCATGCTCCGGCGAGAGCACAAGATATGTGGCGCCGAACAATGTGTCCGGCCGCGTTGTAAATACGGTAATTTTCTGGACACCGCCTTCAACCTCAAAATCTATCTCCGCTCCTTCTGACTTCCCTATCCAATTTTTTTGCGCAACTTTTACTCGCTCATCCCAATCAATCTTCTTAAGATTCTTCAGTAGCTTCTCCGCATATTTCGTTATCTTAAAAAACCACTGCTCCAGTTCTTTCCGAATAACTATTGTGCCGCATCGCTCACAATCACCGGCAGGTAAGACCTGCTCGTCCGCCAATACTGTTTTGCATGAGGGACACCAATTCACCTCCGCTTTTTTACGTTCCGCCAATCCATTGTTGAACAACTGAAGAAACAACCACTGCGTCCAGCGATAATAATCAGGGTTGTACGTTTCAAGGCGCTCCTCCCACGCAAAACCGTTCCCGATGGATTGAAGCTGGCGATAAAAGTTTTTTTCAGAAATTTTTGCCTGTTGCGCGGGATGTTTCCTGACTTTCAGAGCATAGTTTTCCGAATGTATGCCAAATCCGTCCAGACCGATCGGCTCAAACACGTCGTTTCCCTGCATGCGCTTCAGGCGGCCATATATGTCGCTTCCGGTAAACGCATACATATTTCCCACATGAAGACCCTCCGCAGAAGGGTATGGAAACATCATTAAATTATAAAACGGTTTCCGCCGGCTGGCGGATTGCCGATCTAAGTCAGGCTCATATGTGCGGCGCCGCGCCCACGCATTTTGCCACTTTGTCTCGATACGTCTATGATTGTATTTCATGATTTCTGTCCCGATTCGCTATGCGAATCGTGGATCCTCGATTTTGTTATAGTGCTTTTGAACGGACAAAATCGGGACCACCTTCCTTCTATTCCGCGAGTGTTATACTTTTTCATGATATTTACTGCAATATCTTAAATATCTCTTTTGCATTTTCTGTCGTCTTTTGTACGAGCTCATCATATCCTACTTCTTTAATCTCTGCTACGCGTTTTGCCGTTTCCGTGATAAAACTTGGCTCGTTCCGCTTGCCGCGATGTGGTGCCGGCGCGACATACGGCGCATCAGTTTCAAGAAGTATGCGCTCAATCGGAATATGTCGAATAACCGCATCATAATCATGGGTAAACGTAGTAACGCCGCCAAATGAGAATGAAAAGCCAAGCCCTAAAAGCGCATCTGCGTCTTTTTTAGTTCCGCTGAAAAAATGCGCAATGCCTGCATGCGGTTCACCAAGTTTTCTTGTGTTCAATTTGAGAATTTTTATAAGGTCGCCGAACGCTTCGCGACAATGAAGCATAAGCGGCTTGTTGAGCATGAATGCGAGCTCAATTTGCCGAACAAAAAGGTCTTTCTGCTTCTCGCGTCCGACACTATCCTTCTCATGAAAATAATCCAACCCGCACTCGCCGATTGCAACTACGCGGGGATGCGCTCCCAACTTCTCATAAAAACTATAATCAAATTCTTCGGCAGAACTGATTGGGTGCTGACCAACTGTTGCATAAAAATCATCTCCTTTTTTTTCGGCAAGCTCAACCGCCTTCTCTGATGAGCGCCTGTCGGTCCCAACATTTACCACCGCTATGTTGTTCTCGCGAAACCGCCGAATGACATCATCTCTGTCTTTATTAAATTGCGAAAATTGAATATGCGTATGAACATCAATGAGATTCATGGACTGAAGTATTCTTATGTAGTTACTTGTGTCGTTCGGAGCGCTCCAGTGTAAGCATGTCCCTCCCCTTCCCCTTGCGTGTACTCCAATCTTCTATCACCTCCTGAATTGCAACGGCAATTGGGATTGAGAGAATAACTCCAAGAACTCCCGCCATAGTTCCTCCAATAAGGAGTGCCGACAGGATGAGCACTGGATGCAAGCCAACGCGACTTTGGAATGCGAGCGGGATGATAACGTTTGATTCAAACTGCTGGATAATAAGGAAGAGTATGAGCACATATATTCCAAGTGTTGTTGAGTCGGAAAATCCAACAATTGCCGCAAGCGCGCCAGCAAATATCGGACCGACAAACGGAATAATTTCAAGAGAGCCTGCAAGAAATGCTAAGACCAGGCTATATTTCACGCCGAGAATTTTTAATCCAACGAATGTTACAACACCAATAAATACGCTCAAAAATATCTGTGTCTGGAACCATCTTCCTATCTTATGCTTTACCCGCGCAAAAATATCCAACACATACTCCTCGGACTTTTCGGGCAATACGGCGCGGAGAAATCGCTCAATACCCTCTCTGCTTGCGGCAAGGTAGAACGATATAATGACAACGGAAAATGTAAGTGTCAGACCACCGAGAATATTTGATGTCAACTCAATAAGCTGAATATCTCCAGAGAAGAGCTTCCCCTCTAAAATCCGTAGCCCGTGCGCCAAACTGTCAACAAATTTTGCCGATTCATTAAGATTTAAGAAGGCCTCCGGATAATATGCCGTGTCGGCAAATGTCGTAATAAGATTGTCTAATTCAAAAACAAGGACCGGCAGAATCGCATATATAAGAAGACCGATAGTAAGCAGAAGGGCAATAAAAATGCCCACCGTGCTTAATATTCGCGGAATCTTTTTTCGCTCAAGGTAGTTCACTGCGGGAGTAAGGCCGGCAGATATAATGAGCGCGAGCAAGAGCGCGGCAATAACATCACGCGCGAGAAACAAAACAAACCCTACAAATCCAATGATAAGGACTTTCCATATGCTCGCCCATGAAATTTCAAGAGTAATTCGCTCCATTATATTTATGAGAACCGAATGCGGCTCTCAAGCTCCGCGCCATCTTTAATTGGACCAATAACGGCGAGATTTAGCCGCTCATCTGTAAATATTTCCTTCGCAACGCTCTGAATTTCTTCCGCAGTTACCGCCTGAATGCGTTTAATTATCTCTTCGGGAGTAACAATTGATTTCGTAATTATCTCTTGGTCGCCATAGAAATTCGCAAGCGCATCCGTCGTCTCAATCCCAAGAATCAAATTTCCCGTCAAATGGTCTTTCGCGCGCTGAAGTTCTTCTTTTCCAACTGGCTCATGTGCGAGTTTTTTGAACTCCACAATCACTGCGTCTATGACACTGGGGAGCTTTTCATGGTCAGAGCCAATCCACGCCGAGAGAATGCCGTGGTCTGTCGCAAGTTCTGCGGCGGCACGGACATAATATGCCGCACCAAGCTCGTCGCGAATAACCTGAAACAACCGCGAACCCATTCCTCCTCCAAGAATATCGCCGAGAACTTCAAGCGCGTATCTCTTTTCGTCAAAAACATTGTACGCGCGAACACCAAGCACGAGATGCGTCTGGTCGGAATCTTTGTATTTTACAAAAACCGCGGGCTTACTTTGCTGTTCAATTGTTGGCTCCTTCTCTCCCTTTTTGTTTGTCGGCATCCCGCTGAAAATCTGTTCAACTTTTTTAATGATGTCCTCTTCGTCAAATGCGCCCGCTACAACAACTGTTGTCGCTGATGCAACATAATGTTTGTCCCGATATGCAATAAAATCATCCCGCGTAAGCTTTTGAATCACCTCTTTCCGCCCGCCAACATCCCATCCAGCCGGCTGGTCGCCATACAATAGCGTAGTGAAGAGTTCATGGACCCGCCGATTTGGCATATCCTCATACATATTCAGTTCCTGAATTACCACGCCACGTTCTTTGTCTATCTCCTTTGCGTCAAAAACAGGATTCAAGTACAAATCAGAGACAATATCCAATACCGTATCCAAATGCTTTGCCTGCGCCTTCGCGTAATAGCCGGTAAACTCCTGTGAGGTGAACGCATTGTATTCCGCTCCAAGACCATCTAGCGCTCCAGAAATATCTATTGTTTTCGGACGGTCTTTTGTTCCTTTGAAACACATATGTTCAAGGAAGTGCGACAGGCCGTTTATTTCTTTCGTCTCATATTTTGATCCCGCCTCCACGAGCACGAGCACCGTTACAGAGAGATTGTCTTTTTTGGGGATTGTAATAAGGCGAAGCCCATTTTTTAATACCGTTTTCTTAAATGATTGCATACAGAATAAATTCTTTATTTTGCTGTTAATTTTTCTTCAATCCATTGCCGCACATCAACGAGAGCAACGCGCTCTTGCTCCATAGAGTCACGGAGGCGGACTGTAACCTTTTTATCATCCAGAGAGTCAAAGTCAACGGTAACACAAAATGGAGTTCCGATTTCATCTTGCCGACGATAGCGTTTTCCGATACTTTGGGTCTCATCATACTCCGCGATAATCCCCGACGCACGAAGCTCCTTATGTATATCTTTTGCGATTTTCTGAAGCGCCGGCTTTTTTGAGAGCGGCAAAATCGCCGCCTTATATGGCGCAAGCCAATACGGGAATTTCATCACTATGCGCGTCTCTTTCTCCCCTTCTGCGCTTGGCACCGCCTCTTCGCAATAATGCTCCGTCAGCACTGCAAGCACCGTACGATCAACACCAAATGTCGGCTCAATCACATGGGGAATATACTTTTTTCCTCCGCCATCCAGCGGATTTGGATCTGTATACTGTAAATCTTCACCAGATTTTTCCATATGATTTTTCAAATCAAAATCTGTCCGATACGCAAGCCCATAGAGCTCTTTACGACCAAATGGGAAATCGTATTCAAAATCAATCGTCTTTTTTGAGTAGTGTGCGCGCTCTTCGGCAGGCACATCAAGCTCATGTACATTCTTATTTACATTGATACCGCAGTGCTTCATCCAGCGGACCATCTCCTTCCTCCACTGCTCAAATACCTTCTCCCACTCTTTGTCTGCCTTCGGTGGTGCAATGAAATACTCAATCTCCATTTGCTCAAATTCACGCGTGCGAAAGATGAAGTTCCCCGGCGTGATTTCATTGCGAAACGCCTTTCCAATCTGTGCAATGCCGAAGGGAATATGCCGTCGTGTCGTCTGGAGAATATTCGCAAAATTTACAAACATCCCCTGCGCTGTTTCCGGGCGGAAGTAAACCTCGTTTGCCGTATCTTCGGCAGGGCCAAGAAATGTTTTGAGCATGAGATTGAATTTAGTGGGGCGCGTGAAAGAATCCACCGTAGCAGGTGCTCCGCATTTTTGACATTGGCCGGACACACTTGAAATAACATGGTGCGTCCCCCTTTCTTTATCTTCAACCAATCTCTCAATGTTTATTTCGAGTCCCTCATGTTCTATATCTGCTCTGTAGCGCTCGTGGCATTTCTTACACTCAACCAACGGGTCTGTGAAGTTTTCCAGATGCCCGCTCGCCTCCCATACTTTTGTGTTCATAAGAAGCGCGGTATCAACGCCAACCATATCGGTACGTTGATGCACAAACATCTTCCACCACTCCTGTTTTATGTTGTTCTTCAGCTCAACGCCGAGAGGGCCATAATCCCATGAATTTGCCAACCCGCCATAAATATCCGAGCCGGGAAAAATAAACCCCCTCCGTTTTGCTAATCCAACTATTTTTTCTATATCTTTTGTCATTTTATAAAGGCTTTTTCAACCTGTTTCTTTGTTAGATGCATATATGATAACGCAGGATCTAAATAATGGCGGCCCGTTCGTATCTTCCTGTTTTTCATTTCCAAAACGATGACGAGTGGGGTCCGATATACCTTCTTCGTTTTTGAATCAGGATAACTTTCAACCATCTCTACCATCACTACACCATCGCCTTCGGCAATATGTTTGATATCATACTCTCGTCCTTTTATGGGATATACTTCTCCAAGCTCTTTCTCAATGTTTTTCTTGGTTCGGGGAAATAGCGTTCCGTCTTTTGCCCGGTATACCCACGTCATAGAATAGTCCGGCGCCATTTTCTTCAATGCGGATCGCACATCTCCCCGTATCTCGTCATTAAGAATATCTAAGACCGTTTTTACGTTTTTACTCTTTTTCTTCTCGGGCATCAACATAAACTTAAGCTAATCATAATAGAAATACGCCACACGGTAAACCCGCGCGGCGTATTTCATGAACGAGATCAAACCTCGATCACTTATTTTTCTTGCTTCCTGCGACGGATTCTTCGCGTAATGTTATATGCTGCGTATCCAATAAGTGCTACAAGTACTATGGCCACCAACACACCGACAAAAGTGTCGCCGGTGCCGAGCGTTATGAACGCGGCAACTTGAGCTAACATTGGCTGTGCGGGTGCTGATTGTGGTATGGACTGTTCTTCAGCGATCGGCGCTTGCTCAAGCTCTACTTCCGTCGTAGATTCTGACCCCGGAGCTTGCGGGGTTTGTGTCGTCTCTGCTGGCGCAGATGGCGCTGATATTGCCACCGTGGTGCGAACCACAGCGTCGGCAAGAATGTTCTGGTTGTTTGCGTCAAGCACGAATGAATTGCTATTTAGAGCAATTGTTCCGTTACCGCTTTTCTTTGCGAGAAATGATACTGTCCCGAAAGTAACTGCTGAAGACACGCCTCCCGGGTAACCAGCGGTTTTTATGAACACTCCGTTCGTGTTATCGGTGAGGTCATAGCCGGATTGAGAGAGCGGCGTCCAACCGCTTGCGAAAGTAAATGATTTTACTTCCAAAAGGTCGGCGGGATAGCGAAGCTCCGTTTTTGCGGTATAATTTTTCGCTCCCTGTGGATTTATTCCTATCGTAAGAGTAAAGCTTTGCCCTTGACGCACGCTCACATTGACTGGCGTAAATGATACGCTTGTGGCGGCAAGAGCGGGCGCGGCAATAGCCATTGCTCCGAACGCTCCCAGTAAAATTGTAAGTAAAGTTTTTTTCATAGTAATTTTAGAGTGTCCAATTAATCATCAGTAAGTTGAAGTCAAAGACATCGACTGTGCCATCACCATTAAAGTCAGCCACGTTACCAACGCTTGTGCTTCCCCAATGTACCATTAAGGTATTGAAATCAAGAACATCAATTTTATTATCTTTATTTGCGTCAACTTTCTGGGCGGCCGCGCTTAATGGTAATGTGGAAATAGTTACTCCGCTACTCCCTCCCCCACCGCCTCCGCCACCGGTACTCCCTCCCCCTCCGATAGATTCGGGAATTGTCAGATTGAGCTGAATTGATTTGCCATTCTCAAAAACCGCGGTTTCATTGGCTTGGATTCCATCAACATAGAACTCAACCGTTTCTTCGGCATTATTCCCCTGATTGTCTGTGGCAAAAAGCAGATTCGGATTATATCCGTAATTGCCGCCGGAGGTCACCGAGTTTCCTACAACAGCTCCGTTTATCTTTGCCTCCACTACCAGTCCGTTGGAAGCTTGGCCGTCACTGAAATTTACCGTTCCAAAAAATTGGTGGGGCAAACTGGGACTTTGAGCAAATGCAAAAACTGGCAGAAATAAGCCGATAGAAATGAACAGTGCAAATATTTTTAAAACTGACTTCATAAGTGTATTAATCTGTAGCATAATCTATTGCGATTGTCAAGATACAGAAACCCCGAGTGAGGGTTTCTGTATCTCTATATTCCATTAGAGATTGCTCGGGGTGTACACCTTCACGCTCGGAAGTGAAACCCAGAACGCGTCTCCCGGCCATATTGTCGTTACCGAAGTAAAGTCGCCATTCTGGTTATTGAATCCCCAAAGCCCCGTCATCCCGGCAGAACCGCCGATACTTGCAAAGGCATTGTCAACTGTGCTCAAACTTTCGGCCGGTATCTGGTAGTAGCCGACAAGATTCCAGCCGGCAACGAGATTTCTGGAAGGCGGAACTGTCGGACCGGCAACTATCAAGCTACCGGAACCGTCAATACTGGTGTCGGAAGTAGCGTCAACCCAGTAACCATACCCGGCAGTCATCACATCAAGGTTGCTGGTTGCCGGATTGCCGGTGTATACCAACCAGCCGTCAACCGCGTTCAGATTTGCGGGATCGTATGTCCACACTGCAATAATGCCTTCTGCGCCGCCCAATACGGCATCAATGTTTTTATTTGTGGGCACGACCGGTAGTGAAATAAGGTTCCACCCGCCGGCATCAGCGTTAAGAACTATACTGTAAGACGTTGCCGTGGTAAATGACCAAGAGTAAGAACTCCCTAACGGCAACCCGTTCACATCTGCAACTCCGGTAGTGATTGTTGCGGTGTAAACAGTGTTGTCGTCCCATGCCGATGCTGGGGTCAAAGTAATAACACTCGTGTCCAAACCTCCTACCGTAAAGGCAGTGGAAGGACTCAACGTAATATCTCCGCTCTCCACGACCACTGATTCGCTGAAGGTAATGGTAATGTCACTTGCAACCGCCACATTGACCGCATTAACTGTTGGTGTGTGAGAAACAAGCTCCGGCACAACGGTATCCGTGATGGTAAGCGTTCCTGATGTGAAGAAAGGAGTGATTTCGTAATTACCGCCCGCCGAGAGAGTTCCTTGGTTGATGGAATAGCCGCCAACATCTTCACCGACAACGCGCTCAAGCGCTCCGTTGAAGACAGCTTCGGTGTCGCCGTTCACTAATTCGCTGGGCGTGTAAGTCAGAGCTGGATCATCCGCACCGTACTCTTTTGCTTTATTCTCGGCCGTAACCATAAGCGGCGCGGGAGTAACGGTAAGTAAAGCCGTTGGCTCTATATTGTTGTAATTATCAATGTCCGCTGGAGTGAAAACAGCCGACAATGTTTGTTCTTCCCCCGCGTTTAACACCGTTCCTAATACCGGCGCGTAAACGAATGCTCCGCCAACATCGGCTGTCGCATTAAGTTGAGTTCCACTAATCGCGGTGCCATAGACAATATCGGCCAGATTTCCCCAAGTAATTACTGGAGTGGCTTTGGTAATCTCAAATGTTCCCGAAGTGAGAGTCAAAGCATAGTTGCCACCCGCAGACAAGGTGCCGAGGTCATACGCATAGGTGCCAACATCATCACCAGCAACGCGACTCAATGCGCCGGTAAATACATCATCACCGATTAAGTCGGGAGCAAAGGTATAAGTGAAGGTCGGCTCAGTAGCACCATATATTTTACTTTGATTAGCATCTGGGGTGACGACGATTTCCAGTGCGGTGACTTCGCCAATTGCCGTATTAGAGAAATCATAACTGTAGTTGTTTCCGCCGTTTCCATCATTCACTATACCGGCTGCCGTAAGTATTTTGCCATTGCCGACATTTTTGTTGTCGTATGTCTGCGTAAAGTCGGCGGCATTGCCAAACTGCAGGTCTCCAATGATTGTCTGTATCCCCGCTGAATTAGTCGTTCCATCATAAACTTTTGTGTCCGTTACAGCGGTTACAGTGAGCGCTCTTCGGTTAATCGTGAGATCAGCGCTGGTGAAATTAATTGCGTAGTTGTCGCCTGCGGAGAAAGACCCTTTAGTAATTGCGTACACGCCGACATTTTCACTTATGTCAACGCGCTCAAGCGCTCCGTTGAAGACAGCTTCGGTGTCGCCGTTCACTAATTCGCTGGGCGTGTAGGTCAAGAGGATTGGGTCTAGATCGCCGTAGGTCTTGTTTTGAGCGTCAGCAATAACCGTAAGTGGCGCAGGGGTAACGGTTAATGTTCCCGAAATGAAAGTAATCTCGTAGTTCGTATCAGCGGCGTTTGAAGCAATGATTGGGTAACTGCCGATGGGGCTTGTTTCATCTGCCAATGTAGCGAGCGTTACCGAAGTATCAAGGACACTCGCGTCTTCACCACCAACAAAATCAACATAGCTTGCGGTTAGTGCTGGATTAGTATCGCCATATATTTTGCTTTTATTCTCGGCAATGATGGTGAGAGGCGCTTTGATGATATTTGCCGTTGTCGAAACAACATCGGTCAATTCATAGTTGCCCGCAACTGAACCGGTAAGATTCATCGCCACTAATTCGGTAACGATTATGTCGTTACTAACATTCGCGCCGGCAAACTCTGCCGAGCCGCCGGTGAGAGAAACATTTAATTCATCTCCAGCAAGCACATCTGTGAGAGATTGTGTGAGAACGGTAGCGGTCGTGTTGCCATTGTACACTTTGTTGCCAGCCGTAAATGAACCGGTAATTCCTAATGGAGTAATATCGGCATTTCCCGTTGCTGTACCGTTATAACTGTAATTGCCCGCGTCAGTGCCTTGGATAGTGATACCAGTAGCGGAAACAAGCTTGCCCACGCCGACATTTGCACCAGCAAACGTTGCCGTCCCAGGGGCATTCTCGGTTACGACATCCGCACCAATCACATTGAATACGTATCCGGCGATTGTTGCTGTGTTGTTGCCGTCATACGTTTTGTTACTTGCTGTAATGGTAGCAGTAAGAGTTGCTGGGGTAATATCGGCTGTCGTATCAGTCGTTGCATTACCGAGGACGTAATTCCCCGCATCGGTGCCGCCGATAATACTAATATCGGTAACATTTACTGTCTTGCCTGGGTCAACGTTTTTATCAGTGAAGGATGCGGTGTACCCAAGCGCGAGGTCGTCCAAGAAAACTCTATCGTCTCCTAGCGTAACAGTAGCAACCGTACCAGCGTCATATACTCTATCTATACCCGTAGCTGTAACGGTGAGAGTTTTAGCGTTAATTACTCCGTCCGTAAGTACTGGTTGAGTAAGCAAGTAGTTGCTCGCGCCAGTGCCGTCAAGGACAAGACCTGAAACAGTTACCGTCTTGCCTGTGCCGACATTTTTGTTGTCATAAGTAGCGGAGAAACCATCAGAATTAAGAGTGACATCCTCCGCGTTAACGATACCTACAAGCGATGCGCCTCCGAAATTAACCGTAGCATTTACGCCACCGTCATAGGGCTTACTATTTGTTATCGCGCCACTAACATTAAGTTCTTTTGTATTAATTACGCCGGTCGTGTTATTTACGGGGTTGATAGCGTAGTTGAGACCGCTATTCCCGTCGTTGATTACAAGCCCGCTCGCAGTTAAGGTCTTTCCGGTACCAATATTCTTTGTGTCGTAAGATTGAGTCGGCGCCGTACCTATCAAATCCACGGTCTCAAGAGGATCCACTGTGGGGGCTACATTTGAACTAATAGTACCGTCGTAAGTTTTAGTATCAGGTTGAGCGGTAACATTGATTGGCTTGACTATAATTTCACCTGTTGAAACTGTAGCAAATGTAACATCGTAGTTACTACCCTCTGAAATCGGATTTCCGTCAATCACTACTCCGCTCGGAGTAAGTGTTTTTCCTGTTCCGACATTTTTATTATCGTATGTCTGCGAGAAATTAAGCGCATCCCCAGTGCCTAATGTGCCAAAAGTGACTGTCGGTGTTCCGCTTGAAGTATTTACCCCGTTGTATATTCTGCTGTCTGTTGCCGCCGTAACAGTAATAGGACGCTGACTGATTGTCGCGGTACCTGTTCCTGTGCCGTCAAACTGGTAGTTACCAGCATCAGCGCCGCTAAGAGTCAAACCTGTGGCATTTACTGTTTTGCCGACGCCTACATGCTTATCTACAAAAGCTTTAGAACCGGTGTTTTCTACAACAACAACATCACCAGCAATCACGCTGTTTTCAACGCGCGGATTTGTTGAAGAATACACTGCATTTGTATTACCGTTGTAGGTTTTGTTGTTTAGGTTAATTGTCGCGGTAATGGACTTCTGTGTGATATTAGCTGTCGTCTGAGCTGTTGTAGCAAGAGGGTTGTAATTACTTGCCTTCGCACCGCTAATACTAATACCACTTACATCTACCGTCTTACCGTCCTCGGCTATTTTAGTCAAAAAAGAAGCGGTTGTGTAGTCATATACCAAGTTGTCTCCCCCTTCTTCATCAACACTTGAAAGGGTAACTGTAGCAATTGTGTCGGCATTATATTCTTTGTTAATACCTGTTGCAGTAACTGTAAGGTCTTTCTGTGTAATACCAAATGTTCCCGGAACCAGAATCAAAACGTAATTATCAAGACCATTAGCCAAAGTACCAATCGTGTAGGCATAAGTGCCGACATCTGTTCCTGGATCACGACTCAATGCACCGATGAAATCATCCAGGCTAATTAAAGCTGGGTCAAAAGTATAGGCGAGGGTTGGATCGGCGTTGCCGTAAATCTTGGTCTGTCCCACATCAGGAGTTACCGTGATCGGCTTTGCGGTAATATCAGCCGCTCCGGTTGCCGTGCCGTCATAAGTGTAATTTACCGCTACGGGTTCAGAGCCAAGAACAAGCCCAGTGGCCGAAACTACTTTGTTCGTCCCAATATCTTTAGTGTCAAAGGTTGCCGAACCGCCAGTTACAATAACTATATCGCCAAATTCCAGTCCAACAAGAGTGCGGCCGGTGATCGTGGTAGAAGTGTTACCGTCATAGTCTTTGTTGTCAGCGGTGATTGTAGCAGTGAGAGGTTTCTTGGTAACTTCAAAATTAGAGCTAACTGCGTCTGTGAGACCCGATGCGATTGCAGTTAATTGTTTTCCTGTGCCAAATTCGTCCACCGTCAAATCGGTAAAGGTAACCGTTCCACTTCCCGCGTCTGTTCTTATATCAAGCGTCGCATCGCCTATCAAGGAGCCGCCGCCGGAAGACAATGTCAATGTTACGTCCAGACTAGCACCGAGTCCGATAGTGGATTCATTGCCAAATTGGTCTTGAGTTACCACTACCGGCTGAGGGTCCAGTAACGAGCCATACACCGCGCCACCCGGCTCTGTCGTAAAGGCAAGTTTTGTAACCGTTCCGGCGACAGTAGATAGTGTTCCAAAATTCGTACTTCCATCTACTACACCGACAATCCCCGCACCGGAATAAGTCATATTGCTAGTGCTTGGAGTAGTGCCGGTTGGTCTGACTTCCATACTATTGAGCATAAAAGCAAGGGCACTATTCTCTGTTGAAGCACTAGTAATAGTAAAAGTAAATGAATTAGTACTCGGTGTTATAACTTGGCTTTCTGGCCCAATATCACCAGCTGTTCTGAATACAGTCACCGTTGAACCTATATTAAACTCCCATCCCGAAGGTAATGTAATAGTATGAGTACCTACGGAAATGTCCTCGGGTGCAATTTCAATAATGCTGGGACCGCTTAATGTTTTATAAGTTCCGCTCCCTCCTGAAGCAGAGGTTGTATCAATAGAGATGTTTGTACCTCCGCTGGCGGGCATAACAATTGCCGCCGCGAACGCCTGTTGAGGCGCAAAAAAACCACCAAAGACGAGCGCAATGGTGGCGAGAAAAACAGATGTTCCCTTAAAAACTTTTAAGGTGTTCTCACGAGAGAGAGAGAGAGAGAGAGACGAAATTTTGTTCATTAGCTTATTTTGGTAATTCATATTTTTTTTATTAACTTGTTTATAATAGTTTGGTTGGTTTAGGTGTATACGACCCCACCCAAATCAGCCAAACCATTCTTTAATTGTTTCTTTTAGTAGGTGGCAATCTGAGGATATTCGACTATCATCCCAAAATGCCCTGTCCGCTTCCATTAATTTTGGCGTTTACCTTAATGTCAAGAGCAGGTATCACTGCCTACTCCATCAGTATGATGGAAACACCCTACTGCAACATCGGATTGATGTCAACGACCCCCGCAAGATACATTCCTAGTCCCGCGAAAAGAGGCAAAACCTCAATCATGTTATTGCACAATACCCCCTCCCTGGCCTACCGTTCCGTCATCCGGCAATTCTGTTGTAATACGCGGGGCGGTGTCAGTAATTATTGTATTAGTGAATGTATCATAGGCGGTAAGAATCGCATCATTAAGGAGCGGAACATATGAGCCGCGCGCCGATTCCGACGGCGTCGCCTCAATCTGGAACACTCCTTCAATTGGCAGGGAGAGAACGCCGCGTGTCGCCGGAATTCCCCCAATCTCCCATATCACCTCCCGCGTATTTTCATCATATCGCGGCTTAGAAGCGTCGTTTGATGAGCTGTTGTTTATCCACTGAACATTGGACGGAAGCCCTGCGCGAACAATTGCGGTTTGTATATCAGTAGAATAATTTCTTACAATCCAATGCACGGAAAATTGCGTTGGCTGTCCAACCTGCGGCGGCATTGGGCCCTCATTGAGAAACCCGGATGCCGCATCACGAAAATACGCACGCGCATCAATTTCTGTCTGTCCGGCAATCTTTGATTCAAACTTTGCGATGCCAACCGTACGGTCTGCCACTCGTGAGTCCCGTACCGTTGGTGATTCAATACGGGCATCAACCTTCAGCATAAAATCTTTATCATTGAGACGGGCAATCGAAAATATGTCTTTTACACCAATGGCGACATTCACCGAACCGCTCCCTCCGATTGGTATCGTGCGAAGCCCAGGCGTATTTGAGGCGCTCCATGTTATCGTATTGCTTACTCTATTAACCGAACCCTTCGCCTGAACGGCTGTCATATCAAACATTTCGCCAATAAGCTGAACGCGCAACACAGCATCACGCAGGCCGATTTCTGTATTATTTCGATAAATAAATGAATAATTTAGCGTATCCCCCACGCGGGCGATATACTCTTTTTTACCATTTAGTAAAATTTCAATAGATATTGGCGATGGTGCAAGCGACACGTGTGCCAGCGTTTCGTTTATAGCGTACACCTCGCCGAGAAACGGCGCGCGGACCTCCGCGCGAATATCAAATTCCACGTCATCCAGTCCGACAAGAGAGCCTGTTATCGTGATCTCACCCTCCGAGCCACGGAGCAATTCACCGAGCCGCCATACTGCATTCCCTTCCGTCGGCTTCAGCGTTGATTCTTTTATTTTGAAATTTGCCGGAAATTCAACATACAACTCCAAATCGGAAAGTATGGTGTCCGATGTATTCTTGTACGAAATAACTGTTTCAAAGTTTTCATCATTAAATACCGTCTTTGGTGCATCAACGGAAAGAGTAAAACGCGATGGCTGTACCGCAATTTCTTTTCGCACAGATTTCTCGAATCGCGAATTTAATGACTCGTACTGAATATGCGCCTCCAGCAGTCGCACAGTATTAGCGTCACCAAATATAATAAGCTCAAACTCCTCCTTACTGAGCGTTCCCACGCCGATGTCGCCAATTGATTGCGTAACAATGCGCTGTTGTGGAGGCGAGCCGAGCGCCGCGACATTATCGGGAAGCGCGAGAGATATGCTCATATCCTTCATCACCGCACTTGAGCTATTCTCAAAATGGACAATCGCGGCGAACGGCGTTCCAATATTCACCTCTTCCGGTATTGATATGGTAATGCGTAGCCCTTTTGCAAAAATATTCTTATATATAGAAAACCCGCTCCATGCGGTAAGCGCAATTATGGCTATGATGATGCCGGTCCAAAATACTGAAAGTATCTGTCTCATTATTATCCTACGAAACCGCAATAAGCTCGCCGAATGGATTTCTGAAATAATTTTCGCCGCATAACGCGCAATAAAAATCTATCTTCTCGGAAAGAACGTATCGCACCGGCGACACATCACATCGCACACAGGCCGCAAATGCGGGATTGTATCCCAATGACTGGAGAAGGGAAGACATACCGCTCTTTGCGTCACGCCCATTAAGCGCCCGCAGAAGCGTATTCCATACATTTAAATCGCGCTCGGCATCCAATGTGTTGTCCAGCATAAATCTGACAATCTGCTCCGAGTCGGGAAACTGCTGTATTTGCACAGCATCTACAATATGGAACATACGGCGCCGGACGAGTCGGATTGTTGACAATATAGAGGGCTCAAGGTGCGCAGAGAGCTTTGAGGTTATTTTCCGGCTGCTGCGTGCGAATGCGGTTACTCTTCCGAGGTCTTTTGTGTAAAGCGTTATAATCGCGTCCGCTTCTCCTGATACCCGCTTTTCCAACACAACGCTCTCGGTAACAAATTCATCCATATTTATATGCTTATCATATGTCATTATCTCACTTTCATCAATAAAAAAGGCCCCCGTTCTTTTGGGGGCCTGTCGGGTGTGACGACTGGAACCTGCTCACATGAAGCGCTTCTCATCCCAGTCGTGCTGCGCGGCCATCACGACTCCGAATTCGCCGCAGAGCGCATGCACATCCTGATGGAAGCTCGTGGCGGTGAATCGGTTCGCGAAATCACTCACCATGTCTACGCGCCGCTTTTTCTCCACGGCATCTTTCATCGCCTTGTCCATTCTCTCTCTGCTCATCTGAATTGTATCCTTGCCTACCCTTATCAGATCGTCCAGAGAGAACCCATTGATGGGAAACGAGGCCATAGTTAATGTGCCAGCGGAAGAGCTAAGTAAGCTGTCCGCCTCCGCCGTGCTCTTCGTTATAAACCATTTTTGTAGAGCGCTGGCGACATCAGTGCGTGCCCGTGCCGCTATATCGTCAAAAACTTTTTTGAATGGCAAAACGTCAATGCGTTCGCCTCCGCACAACAAATTCGTCGCCCTCGCAACTTGCGCAACGGCGCTTACGAGGTTGCCTCTGATGGCATCTGCCGAAGCTGATGCAAGGAGTTCTTTCACTCGTATTATACGAGCGAGCTCCCTTCCTCGGACGAGAAACGTGGGCGGGCGGAAGTGGTGGAGATAGATACCGATGAACGGGATACATCGGAGAAAATTCTCGGCATCTTCAACCCATCCCAGAGATTTGTATGCCTCATTATCTCTTCCCTCCTGCGTCAACCCTCGATATGGCAGATAGAAGCCAGTGAAGAAAAAGGCAACGACGACCAACAGCATGAAGATATTCATGAGGAGAAGGATAAAGGGGTCGTTGAAAATCATTAGCTCCGGACGAAAAAAGCGAATGTCAAAATACGCAATCGCCATCATGGCCATGGCCATGATGAAAAATAGACCGATCACCTGACGCCACGCCGTTTTAAAGACTCGCTTCAAAGTCATAGTGGATACTCCTTTTATGTAGTTTTTAATCTCGGATAACGGAATCCGAATCTGCGGACATGATACAAGAAAATAGTTCTTTTGTCAATTGCGTACAGGCTGGAACAGCGCTCAAACGTATTTAAAAAAAGGGCACATCATTTTCTGATATACCCATTGATATGACTTCTAATATGTAGTCTTCAATTCTCGGATAACGGAATCCGAATCTGCAGATAGTATACGAAATTTGGCGAATTTCAGGCAGGCAATTTAATTGCTATTATTGTCTAAGAATATCTCCCAGTCGCCGTATTGCCTCGCCGTAGCGCGCCCAATCGCCATCTCTTTGCGCCCGGAGAGCCTCTTCATACGCCCCTGACGCTCTTCGCATACGTTCTTGAATGTCTTCGGAAGGCGCTACTTGTGGCCTTGCTATCGCGGACCCTTGCAGTCGTATTCCTGTTCCGCTGCCAAAGATTCTTGACAGTCCCTCCTCCAGTGTTTCTTCCATGGCAATTTTATTTTCATACGCCACCACCACCCGTTTTAATTCGGGGATTTTTCCAAATTCAGCCTTGAGATAAAGCGGGCGCACATACAAGAGCGATTCCTCAATCGGAATAACCAACAGCGGACCTTGGATTACTTGCGACCCGCCTTGGCTCCACAGCGAGATTTGCTGACTAATTTCCGGATGTTGATTAATTCTGCCTATAATCTGCTTTGGTCCGAATATCAGCTTGTCCTTGGGAAAACGATAGACCAACAATTTGCCGTAACTTTCTCCGTCACTGCGGGCGACCATCCAAGAAGACAGATTGTCTTTCGCACGGGGAGTAAAAGGCAACATCAAAACATATTCCTCTTTCTTTTCTCCCGGCAACTTCATAATAATATGCCGTGGTTGCATCGGCGGAATTGCACCCGTGCGCGATACCCCTGCCTGACCGGCAGGCAGGCCTTCTCCTTCTTGGGCAATAGCCGGAATTTCCCATTGGTCTTCTTTGTTGTAAAAAATCTGCGGGTCGTCCATGTGGTAAACCGAATACACTATAGTCTGCAGGGTAAAGATATCTTCGGGATAGCGCAAATGAGAAATTAAACTCTCCGGCATTTCTGACATCGGCCGAAATGTTCCGGGGAAAATCGCGGCGTATGTTTGTATAATCGGATCATCCACATCCGCTTGGTAGAAACTAACACTGCCATTATACGCATCAACCACTACTTTTACCGAGTTTCTGATGTAGTTTATATTTCCGCCGTTTAACCGTATAGGTTCAGAATAAGGATACCGATCGCTCGTGGTATAGGCATCGGCAATCCAATATATCTTGCCGTCGGCAATGACAATATAGGGATCTCTATCAAACGTTAAAAACGGCGCGATTTTGGCGATTCTCTCAGCAACAGTACGGAAATATAGAATACGACTCTCACGGGTTATGTCGTTGGACAAAAATAGTTTAAGAGACTTAAATTTCATTGCGTAAAAAATACGCTTGAGAAACGAATTCATCTCCACCCCGCCCGTGCCTTCATAGGTTACGTAGACATTTTCTTCCCCTTTTGGATAATCAAACTCGCGAGACTTTGTTTTGGTGATGACATAGTCGTTTGAAAGCTCTCCGAAGTAGATCTCCGGGCGCAAAATCTCAAGCTCTTTCACATCCGACTTGGGAGGTAAATCTTTCACGAACAAAACCGGCAGGCCCTCGGGAGTAACTTGATTCACCGGCCCGGCCGCAACCCCATACCCATGCGTAAACGTCAGCCTCTCATTAATCCAGTTTTTGTTCGGGAGACTCTCTGATGCCAACTCTCGCGGAGAGAGCATAATCTGGCGAATTTCTCCGTCTATGATATAGCGATCATTATCAATTTCGGTAAACTCGTAATAAGTTCTGATTTCTTGTATCTGGGAAAAGGTTGATAAAAGGGGCGCCCTATCCCATAGACGTACATTCTTGATCGTGAGATTATTGTTCGCAATATCAGTCGCGGTGATGGGTTTATCTCCCGAGATTTCTCGCTTCTCTATTTTATCAAGGGAAAACGCCTCTCGGGTGGCGGCGATATTATGCTTAATGAACGGTGTTTCTTTTACGAGCTCATTTGGGGCAACAATTAGTTTTTGAACAATAAACGGAACCATTGCTCCGACAAATCCTACGACAATATACAGAGAAACTGCTCCGATAAGCCACGACAATTTCCCCTTCCATGCCCAAAATACGGCTACTGTCGCTCCAAGCGCAGCCACAGCTATTGACACCCAAAGCATGAATATTTTCACAGTTACATCTGTGTACATCGCGCCAAATACCAAACCATCCTGACTCAAGAGTAGCGTAAAGCGAGAAAGGTAAATCCCGGCGGTAATGGTTGCAAGAAACATCGCTAATAAGATACCGAGATGAATTCTTGCTGTGCGTCCCACTTGCATTTGTTTTAGCAGTCGCAAACTTGCGACATGAAGACTGCCTCGCAAGAAGTATATGGTCGCGCAACCGACGAGTGCTAATAGAACGAGGAATCTAATCAAGCCTAATCCTATCTGAAAGACGGGGAGAGAGAAGATATAAAATCCGATATCTTTATTAAAGATAGGGTCCGCTATACCAAAAGCCGCGCCGGAAATAAATTTCAAGACCTCCTGCCAGTTGGCCGCCGCCGCCAGTCCAAAAAAAACTGCGATTACGACGCTCAACATAACGGCCAATTTTTTAACAATGCTACTCTCCACACTCACTGGTCGGCCGATTAATGCCGCCGGTAAAATTGCTGTCCAAGAGATTTTTGAGCGGATTGCCAGAGAGAAATTAGTGAGCAAAAAAACGGCGGCAAAAATTCCCGCTCCCAAAAACAACGCTATTTTAGCGATTAGAGATTTAATAAAGATCTGAGTGTAGCCAACTTCGGAAAACCACCACCAATCAGTAATAAAAGCGACACCACTTAAAAGAAGAACAAAGACGACAAAAAACCCGATAAAGGAGATTCGTGTAAGATACTTTGGAATAGTCATAGTGCTAGGCGATTATAGCAATATTTCTTGGATAGATCAAAAAAATACATCGACTTTCCCTTTTTTAGATTTTGTTCCTATTTTTAATAGCCAGACGCTAAAGGCGCAACAAAAGCGAAAAGAAGCAAGACAATAACGGTAATGAAAATAATTCTTTTTATTTTATTTTGTTTGCCGGAAGTCATGTTTTTGAAACCACAATTTTATTTTATCCCAAAATAGTATTCAAATTCCAATGAATTCCAAACCAACAAAAACCAACCAAGAACCCGGCGTAAATGGCGTAACCAGAGCCAGTAGACCGATGATGATTAAGAGAATGATAAACAAACACGCCTGTTACTAAAAGAATTATACTACTGATAATAAGGGTAACGGGGCCGGTTAGAAAATCAAATGTATCGGCAATCATCCACACTCCCCTGAAAAAAGCGCGGTACCAATTCCGCTCAAGAGCGCATACAAAATTGGCTGTCTGCTAAGGCGCGCACGTACCTTATTTTCCAGTTTATCAAAAAATTTAAAAATCATAAGATTATCTCCTGTTATAAAGCTTTTCTGCCTTTAATTATACGCCAAAACAGAAATGAAACGCATATAATAATGATACTAATAAAAACGAGGGTTTCAGCTTGACTAATGACTTCGACATAGGATATATACGCATCGCGCACTTGCCAACCGATGATCACCATAATAAAAGAGCGCACGAAGCTCCCAAGAAGAGAAATCAACAGGAAGGTCCAGACCGGATACCGAATCATGCCGCAAAATGCCGATATCGCCACGGAGGGAACAATTGGGAGTGCGCGAACACTAAAAAGGACAAGCTCATCAGCGTAGCCCTTAGTCAACTTGGCTTCAAGTTTCTCAATAGAGGCCCACTCAATTCCAAACCATTTTCCCCATTTCAAAATTATTGGTTTGCCGCCAAAATAGGCAAGTGCAAACACAACGAGCGAGCCCGCGCTGATGCCGATGCTCATTGGGATTGCGACCGTAAAAATTGCGGAAGGCAAGACCCCGATAAAATTTTCATCAACCGGTAAAAGAAAAAAGCCGGCAAACATTGCCACAAGAGACGAAGGAATGGGAGCTATAATTTCTTCCAAAAAAGCTGCGGTAAAAACCCCAGCTGCGCCGTAGGGAATGATAACCTTTTCAATAATTGAAATTGCGTCCTGAATCATATGGATGTTTAATAAAAATATTTTAACTTAGCTTTGCCCTACTAATATTTTTTTCCCAAAGCAAAGCTGTCCAGACCGCCGCTGCGATAACTGCGATATATGCCGAAAGCAAAAAAATTAGTCCGTATTCCGGAGAATAATTCATAATAAAAGCAAAATACCAGGATGAGGGCGCGATTGCTCCGGCGATAAATAATGGCTTTCGCAATGATTCAATATAAGACCCAAAAAATTATCTTCCAACTACTTCAGCCACTCTTTCCAATTTTTCGGCCAACCTACGAGCAAAAGCAAAGCAAGCGGCGCGCCCCAGTTTGCCCAACGTTCCATAAAATCCCAGACAGGATCGGGCCCAACCGGCCAGCGAATCATTGCTGTCCAAAGACCCCAGAGAGCCATCCACAAAAGCGCCGCACGAACAGGTTTTATTAGTACCAAGACAGCAAGTGCGACATCCATAATTCCGACTAACACGAGTATTATTCCAATCGTGTCGGGATTGGTAATACCAACCGCCTCAAAATACTTGAACCAGCCGGCCTTTTGTTGAAGCGCAAACATGCCGTGACCAAAAAACGACCCGAACACGGCAATACGCAGAACCCACTCAATAAGTTTTAGATTATTCATAATTGTGTTGTTATTTTTAACTAGATAACACCCTTTGACCATTAGAGTGCTTTAATCATATCATCATATCACGAAAATATTATAGACTTTCGTGTTCTTTGCGAATCATGTGTACTCTTGAATACTATATTTTTCTGATCTGCCACTTGCAGATCATTGGCTGGTAATACTGTATCGGTTTTGACCACTGGCCCTGACTCTCCTGTGAGACTCGCTTCAAAGTCATAGTGGATACTCCTTTTATGTAGTTTTTAATCTCGGATAACGGAATCCGAATCTGCGGACATGATACAAGAAAATAGTTCTTTTGTCAATGGTTTACGGAGTGGAATAATGTTTTAATATATTTTAAAAAAGAGAGCACATCATTTCTGGTGCACCCTCGTCTATGTGATTTCCAATCTGCTGAAGATTGACCTAAAACGGAACTTTATCATCTTCATCGCCTTCGGAGCGCGCCCTATCAAGCCGGACTGAAGCTTTCATGGGAATTTCTGGCTCTTTAAACATTGCGCCTGCCATTTCTGCTCCAGCACGGACGCCTTTCAAAAAGAGCCGAAGATCACTCTCCGAACCAAAGCTTTCACCCCAGGCTCCCGTTGAATTAAGAAGCTCAAGATTGAAGACGTCAAGTACTGGAGAGAGATACGCTTGTAGCCGTTCAACTTTCGCAGTAATAGGGTCATTTGCAGGTTTTTCGCTCATAGCAAACCTCCTTATGATTTATAACCTTTGTACCGCCGTTATCGTACCACTCGTTTTATAAGTGGGTCAATGGTGCGCGGGAGAGGACTTGAACCTCCACGCCCTAAACGGGCACAAGCCCCTCAAGCTTGCGTGTATACCAATTTCACCACCCGCGCATAGCTAATTTCTACAAGGTTCTATGTTCCAGGTTTTAGGTTCTAGTTACTTTTACGTCGTTCCCTATTACCTACAAACTATCACCTAAAACCTATTTATACTACCGCGCCAACACCTTGCGAAGTTTTTGCCGCACCTTCTTTGCGGATAGATTGCGGATGAAATAGAGTTTTGCGCGCTTTATATTCTTCGGCGAAGAAACAATCTCAATTTTTTTTATGGCGGGCGTGTGAAGCGGGAAAATTTTTTCCACGGCAATGTCGGAAATAATTGCGCGAACCGTAAACGTAGCACCTGCTTCATTGCCATGCTTCCGTGCAATAACAATGCCCTCAAACGGCGCTTTTTTTTCTTCGTATATCTTTACCCGCGCGCCCGCACGAATACGCGCCAAGTCGTCTTGGCTCACATTTCTCTCTATTTTTTTTACTTCTTTTTTTTCCTTACTGCTCATAATAAGTGCCGAAAAAGAATACTATACTCCTGCCGGTTCGGCAAGATACTTTTTGACCCGTTCAACGAGTTCATTGATCGGCGTCTTTGCCTTTACAAAATATTCAATCGCGCCGAGCTCCTGCCCGCGCGCAATATCACTCTCCTGCCCAAGATTGGAGATTATGATTATAGGGCTTTGGTATAGTTGCGGGTCCTCCTGAATTATCTTCATTACCTCAAATCCAGATTTTTTGGGAAGAATAATGTCAAGCATGATGAGGTCCGGCTTCGCCGTCTTAAGCGCTTCAATTGCCGCATCGCCATCGGCGACATGAGTAACAACAAACCCCTCTCCCGCCAACCTCGTTTTAAGAAGGGATGACAAAAAAACATCATCCTCTACAAGAAGTATTGTTTTCTGTGAATTCATTTATTCTGGAAAGCGCACATATTTCTAACTCTTTCACCAACATCATCAAATGAAGCCCCGCTTTACTCCCGACATCTGCGAAACGCAGATGAGTCGTCATTCTCGGACGCTCTATTGAAATAATACTCAATAAGAGCTTGGCGACCAATACCGTCAACGATTTTCAGCAATCAGCTAACACCATCTATGCATAAATGGGTTAGCTGAAAGCTGAAAAAACGCAGACCGACCTCTTTTAGTAACATAATTACTAAAATGAAATTAATTAATCCACGCACAGCTTCCGCTACACGTGCCTTGTTACGACTTAGTCCATGTCACCGAACTTACCCTAATCCACCTAAGGCGGACTTCAGGCACTCCCGGCTCCCTTGACTTGACGGGCGGTGAGTACAAGACTCGAGAACGTATTCACCGCGACATAGCTGATTCGCGATTACTAGCGATTCCAACTTCATGGGGGCGAGTTTCAGCCCCCAATCCGAACTGGGACCGACTTTGATGGGATTAGCTCCGCCTTGCGGCTTGGCAACCCATTGTATCGGCCATTGTAGCACGAGTGTGGCCCAGGACATCAAGGGCCATGCTGATTTGGCGTCATCCCCACCTTCCTCCCCCAGAAGGGGCTGTCTCTTGTGACACTTGTAACACAAGATAGGGGTTGCGCTCGTTACCCCACTTAAGGGAACATCTCACGACACGAGCTGACGACAACCATGCAGCACCTGTCCCGCCGTCCTTGAGAGAAAACGCTCCTTTCGGAACGCCGTCGTCGGGATTTCTAGCCCTGGTAAGGTTCTTCGGTTATTGTCGAATTAAACCTCATGCTCCACCGCTTGTGCGAGTCCCCGTCTATTCCTTTGAGTTTTAAGCTTGCGCTCGTACTTCCCAGGCGGTTCACTTAATGCGTTAGCTTCGCCACTCCGAGGGTCGATACTCGAAACAGCTAGTGAACATCGTTTACGGCGTGGACTACGAGGGTATCTAATCCTCTTCGCTACCCACGCTTTCGTGTTTCAGGGTCAGGAATGCCCCAGCTGACTGCCTTCGCCTTTGGTGTTCCGCACGATATCAACGGATTTCACCCCTACACCGTGCGTTCCATCAGCCTCTAACATCCTCTAGCTTGGAAGTTTCCAATGCAGCCCAAGAGTTGAGCCCTTGGATTTAACACCAGACTTTCCAAGCCCCCTACACACCCTTTACGCCCAATAATTCCGGATAACGCTCGTGGTCTACGTATTACCGCGGGTGCTGGCACGTAGTTACCAACCACTTTCCATATGGTACTGTCAACCCACGACAAAGTCGGGGCTTCCTCCCATACTACCGCAGTTTACAACCCGAAGGCCTTCTTCCTGCACGCGGCGTCGCTCGTTCAGGCTTTCGCCCATTGACGAATATTCTCGACTGCTGCCACCCGTAGGTGTACGGCCCGTGTCTCAGTGCCGTCGTTGGGGAACAGGCTCTCACCCCCCCTACCGGTCATAGCCTTGGTGAGCTATTACCTCACCAACAAGCTGATCGGGCCAAGGCCAATCAAGTACCGGAACGCATTACTGCGCACCCTTACCCTTACGGGACCATCGGGAATTACCTCGTCTTTCGACGAGCTATGCCCGTGTACTCGGTATGTACCAAGGTATTACTAACTCGTTCGCCACTATCTTTTGCTCTTTTAGAATCATCCGCTGTATTGCTACAACTTCAGATACTTCAAAAGCAAGGATCGTTCGACTTGCATGCCTTATCCACGCCGCCAGCGTTCATCCTGGACCAGGATCAAATCCTCATAAAGAACCACATTCATAAATGACTGCGGCTCATGGGGAATAAAACGGAGCTTCATTTAATGATTTAATGAATAATTTTGGTTTATTTTCTTAGCAATATTCACCTGTAAATGTTCTTCGGATATCTCATAGTATACGCACACTTCATATGCTGTCAACGGAACGTAAAAAAGCAACCGCGCAATTGCCTGGGCTCCATTGATTTTTGTAAAAATTCTGATACAATCGCGAGTATTGTTATGAAAAAAGATACTCACCCGGCATACTACCAAAAAGCAACGATTACCTGTGCGTGCGGCGCAACGTATACAATCGGAGCAACAAAAGAACAAATTGCGGTTGAAATCTGCAAGGGATGCCATCCGTTTTATACCGGAAAAGAAAAAATCATTGACGCCGCAGGCCGCATTGAGAAATTCAAGGCGCGCGTTTCTTCTAAGAAAACATCTCCGATCAAAAAGAAAGAAAAGCAGGAAAAGCGTTCTGCGGCGCAAACATTGAAAGCAAAAACACTTCCGCGCACAACTACTGCAACGCCAACGAAAAAGAAGACCGTAAAGGAGGCGACATAGTATTTCAGATATCTGCAAGTCGCTCTATACTATATGTAAAGAATCTCTCTCAATGAGAGGCAGCTATGAGTAATCTTAATAAAGCAATTCTTGAAATACGGGCAGGCGCGGGTGGCGATGAGGCGGCAATTTTTGCCGGTGATTTGGTGCGTATGTATCAGCGCTATGCCGTACGGCGCAACTGGAAATTTGCCGTCATTGATTCCAATGAAACAACAACGGGCGGCTACAAATCATTTGTCGCGGAAATCTCCGGCGAGAATGTGTATGAGGATTTACGGCAAGAGTCCGGCGTTCATCGTGTCCAACGCGTCCCCGCAACCGAGCGGGCAGGGCGCGTACATACCTCAACCGCATCGGTCGCCATTCTCCCCGTCGTTAAACCGCAGGAAGTTGAAATAAACCCGAACGATCTTGAAATCTCTTTTTTTCGTTCGTCCGGTCCCGGTGGACAAAATGTAAACAAGGTGGAAACCGCAGTACGCATTATCCACAAGCCGACAAACACAACTGTTGCGTCGCAATCCGAGCGCTCACAGAACGCAAATAGAGAAAAGGCGATGAACATTATTCGCGCAAAAGTCTATGAACTTCAACGCGCTGAAGAGACGCGGAAAACGGGAGCAATACGGCGCGCGCAAATTGGAACCGGCGACCGCTCGGAGAAAATTCGGACATACAACTTTCCACAGGACCGCATTACCGACCATCGGATAGGAAAAAAATTACGGCACATGGAGGATGTCCTTAATGGAAATCTTGATGAAATTATCTCCGCGTTTAAACCGCTCAAAGATGCCGAAAAAGAAAACTCATAGCTCGTATATTGATGAGATTGCCCGCCGCGCAAAAGAGTCGCATGTATATCAAAAGCATCAGCTCATCGGGCTCCTTATCGCCGAGCTTCTTCATGATGAAAAACACAAATCTCTTTACATGAAGCTTGCAAAAACACGCGACCATAACGAGCTTCTTGCTCTTGCGAAAGACATCTCTCAAAGAGAAAATGTAAAAAACAAAGGCGCGTATTTCATGAGCATTGTCACAGAACAAAAGAGTAAATAATGAATCGCATCCTCACTACCGCGAACAAAAAAGATGAAAAAATTCTGCGGAAAAAAACTGCTCCGTTTGATTTTTCATCATATACAAAAAAAGAACTACGCGACCTTATCGCGAATATGCGGCGGATTATGCGCAATGCGAATGGCATTGGATTGAGCGCAAATCAAATCGGATTAAATTTTCAGATGTTTGTCGCCGAACTCCCTAATGAAAGCGGGAGGCCGAAGTTTTATGTTATTTTTAATCCGAAACTTGAAAAATTATCAAAAGAAATTGACAGTGATGATGAAGGATGCTTGAGCATCCCTGAGGTGTGTGGGCGCGTGCCACGCGTTGAACGACTTTTGCTTATTGGACAGGACCGGAGCGGAAAGAAGATAAAAATTAAGGCGTGGGGGCTCCTCGCTCGCATTTTTCAGCATGAGTGCGACCATCTGATCGGAAAGCTGTTTATTGATAGCGTTGAAAAAGGGAGTGTTGTCAGCACAGAGTAGGGCTGAACAGAAGACGCCAAAATAACACACAAACCACAGGATCAATCGTTAGTATATAAATACTCTATGAAATACATCTTTTTCGGCACTCCCCGCTTCGCTGTTACTGTTTTGCAAAATCTTATTGCGGCAGATTTTCCGCCCGTTGCTATTGTCTGCGCGCCCGACAAGCCGGTTGGTAGAAGGCAAATTCTCACTCCCCCGCCAGTGAAGCAGTTTATCTTGGATAACGGATCTGCTATTGATATTCTTCAGCCGGAGACGCTGAAAAACAATGGCGCGCTTGTTGAAAAATTAAACAGCTACGGCGCCGATGTATTTGTTCTTGCCGCATATGGGAAGATCGTGCCAAAAGAAATCTTTTCCATCCCGCCACACGGTACGGTTGTGGTACATCCATCCCTTTTGCCAAAATATCGCGGAGCGACGCCGATTCAATCAGCGATTATAGCAGGTGAGAAAAAAACAGGAACAACTCTTTTTATTATGGATGAAGAAGTTGACCATGGACCAATTATTGCACAAAAAGATACTGATATGGATGAAAAGAATTATCTCCAGCTTGGAGATGGGCTTGCGAACATTAGCGCAGACCTGCTTATCCATGCGCTCCCAAACTATCTTCCCGGGATAATTATTCCAAAACCGCAAGATCATTCTGCGGCAACGTTAACAAAAAAGTTTTCTGCAGAGGATGGATTTGTTGATCTTAAAAATGAAGATGCATTATCTGTTATCCGTAAAATCCGAGCGCTCAATCCGGAGCCGGGCATATGGATACGCTGGAATGATAAGCGCGTAAAACTGCTGGATGCGGAACTGGAAAACGGAAAATTGCACCTGAAGAAAATCCAAGTAGAAGGGAAAATGCCAACAGATACTATCCCGCCGGATTTAAGATAGTTTGTCGCATATTAGGGACATCGCACGTCCCTAATATTGGATTGCGCGGAGTTTGTTCTCAAAAAGATTTGTCTGTTCCAAGTCAGGACGCAATTCTTTTATGAGTTTTAGGAACTCCTCTGCCCGTTTCGTATCGCGTTCCGCGATGGCGATGTCAATAACCGGATAGATAATTTCCGGTCGATGCGGGGCTCGCGCGATCGCGTCCGTAAAGAGTGTTTTTGCGAATGTGAAATACGATATGTCATTGAGCATCTGCGCGGCGATAAGGTTTGCGGTTCCAAGGAAATAATTCGCCTTCACTCCGATAATATCCCCGTTTCTCTTCGCATCATCATATATGCGATTCACCGTATTGAGCATGTCACGAAGAACAGATTCATTCATTGTAATTTCCCCGTCCCGGACAGCAGCAAGAATCTGTTGCGCCCGCAGACTGAACTGCTCAACAAGCTCCGCCTGACCAACAGGAGAATAGAGTCCTACCGCTCGTTCCATGGTGCGCGGCCATTGCTCCAAATGTTCAATTGATGGTTTCATGCCTTTGATAATCAGCAGATTCTTCTTGAGAGGCAACACGGTGCCGACAAAAAGAATGCTTCCGGCGCTGATGGCAAGCACACACGCGACTCCCAGACGCGCAGAGTTTCTTTGTGGAAGGAGGCGTATCATATGTTCATCGGTTTTTCCCTCCTGAGCTGTTACCAAAAATACGACGTACGCAAGCAAAAGATAGAGCGGGATATATGTGGAAAGCACGTCAAAGAGCACAAGATTCTGAACAATGTATGCAACCGGGAGTCCCCAAAGAAGTGACTTCATCCACGCCTCCGCCGACACCCGCAACAGTTCCCGCGCATAGACGACCCAAATGGCGATATATGCAATGAGAAGAACCAGTCCTCCCGTTGTTGCCGTATCCAGAACAATGTTGTGTGCCCGATCAAACCATGACTGTATGCCGTAATTATTCGGGTTGTAATATGTATCAAACGCAACGGGGAAATTTTCCGCGCCCCATCCGAGGAATGGCCGTTCCCTAAATGCTTCAAGCGCAGAACCCCATGTCCATAATCTATCACGGAGCGGATACAACAGGTCTGCATGATAAAATCGTTTCAATCCAGGTATTGGTTTCCAGATATCGGACGAGCGCGTTATCCAAAATGCCGCAATGCCGATCACGAAGACGGCGAGCGCAATACGTGCCCACCGTTTTTGGATGAGAGAACTTCCGCGTACTGCAAGAAAGAAGAGTGCCGCCGCCATACCGGTGGCCAAACCGATAAATGCGCCGCGGACCTGTGTGTTGAGAAAAATAACCGCTTCAAATAAAAGGATAGCGAGCCAGATGTTTCGTTCAAATTTTGTCCTGCTTGCTCGCAGAACAATGAGCGCGAAAACAAAATGGAACAAGAGATAGATTGCCAGATACGACGGACTTCCTAATGTACCGCCCACCTGGCTTATTTGCCTGAATACGAGCGGAGATCCCGCCAATTGCATAAGGGCGTACAGAGAAACAAGAATACTTGCCGCGAGTGTGATTTTGAACACCCACATCCAATCTTTTTTCGTGCGAAACAGCGCCAGCGCTAATCCGAAAAAGAGCAGATAGTGGAGCATCTGGAATACGCCATCTCCGCGTTCAAAATTGGACCAGAAGCTGTATGAGAAATTAATACCTGTCAGCGCGGTCAAAAAAAATGCCGCTGTAAAAATAGAGAGGGCAATAGTAAGCGGGTGCCGCAATTTTTCCATCAGCCCGCTAAGGATGTTTCTGCGTTCTTCGCGTGCGGCAAAAATGAGAAAGAGAAGGAAGAAGAACACTGCCGCCTCCACCATCGTTCGGAAAAACAGCACTTTCCCTGTCACGAACGGAAAGAACAATTGCGGCACAAAAAGAACGGGCGCAAACAGCGCCACGAAAAAGCATAAACGAGATATCGATAGAAGCATGATCAATCTATTCTTTCTCTTTTTTTCCTATCTGTCTTCCATTTCTTCCTCCAGTACGTATACAGCCATATGGAAATAATCACCACAAGTCCGACAACGACCGGCAGAAGAAGAATCGTGATAATTACCCATATGATGAGTGTGCTGGGCATATTTATATTGAAGTTTAGTTACTTATCCTTCCATTCGTTCTCATTCTTTGTTATAAATCGTTTTATAATCCGATATATCGCACCAAAATAATCCTTCACCAGTTTCCGGAAGGAGCGGGCATGGTGCGCCTCGTGTACGACGCCGGTTACTTGCGGAATACTGTATCGTATATCCCCTTCAATTTCCCGTTCCACCATCCTCCCCACAAACAGCACCCGCAGGAAGAAGCGTCTGATACTTCGTATCGTCACAAGAATGCCGTGTGCGAATTTTCCCTTTCTTTGCCATGTGAAGGTCCACATCCAAATGAAAACGAGCGCGCCGAAACTGAGGATCAGGAACGCGAGGATGAGAACGGCAAGACCGGCGAGAACCAAGAGGCCCGTTTGCAGCCAATTTGGAAGAACTTCCCATACGCCGAGAATACCGGATGGTGCCTCTTGTATTTGCTCCTGTACGATAATCACGGACGGCGCAGAGACCGATTCAGAAATTCTGTCTTCCACCTCCCCGATTTTCCCCTCTACAGCTTCTATTCTTCTCTCTATATCCTCGGAAGGCACTGTTGTTGGAGGAGACTGCGGCAGTGCGAAAGAGAAATGAGCATTTTTCCCCGCAGTTGTGATATTCGTTCCCAATCCATCGTTCGCCAAAATAGTAGATTCTTCAATGATGACATCTGCCGCTCCCTGTTTTTTTATGCGGAATACCACATCCACAATGCGACCCCTTGACCCTTCAAAGCCGGGGTTGAGCACCACTCCTTCAAATTGAATGTTTCCGAAACTACCCGCGTTAGAAAACGACGGCTTTTGCACCCACAAATTAATAATTGAATTAATCTGATTTACGGTTATTACTTCCAGATATTCGGTAGGGACTATTATGCGTCCTCTTACCGCATTCATCGCCTCACCCGTGCCCACAAACACACTGGCAACGAAATTTTCTCCCTTCGCATAGCTTCCCGATGAAGGAGAAAAATATAAAAATGCCGCATGGGCTGTTTGAGATGCAAACAGAAAGAATACGGAGATTATGAGTGCCTTTTTAATCGAAACCATACTACAAATATAAATATAACAAAAATGGTTGCCCCTGCGATTGCCGAATACACAAAACCCGCCTCCTCTTCTCCGGAGAGTGGACGCACGATAATCTTCCGCCTATTCCCTGCATGATCTATAGCCTGTACTTCTATTATACTCCGCAATGCCTGATCACGTAATGGGTATGGACTTTCCGCTTTATGCCAGAACGCAAATCGCCAAATGCCAGTCTCCGGCGTTTCCCGCACCTCATAGTGGGCAATACCAGATTTCTTATCTTGCGTGGAGAATATTAATACCTTCCTGCCTTCAAATATGTTTGAATCTTGGGTAATGTACGCAACAAACGCCTCTGGTGGATCCGTATCTTTCTCTAAAATTCCATCCACCTTTTCCTGTGCAGTAAATCTGAATGGTAATGCCGATAGATTTGTCGACGTCCCCTCTCCATCGTTCAAAAATGTCTGGGAATTTCCTGAAAGCGAGAGTGCAATATCTTCCGTTCCCCTAAACTGCAATGTCAGAAGCAGGCCATTACTTCCTTCAAACCCTCCAGGGATTACGCCCTCAAAGAAAATCCTGTTTTCTTCTGCATATGGCTTCCGAATCCACAAATTGACAATTGAATTTCCGTCATGCCAGCCGACAAATTCCGCGTCGCGTGAGGAATACTGAATTTCCCCGCGAATTGCGTTAATGCGCTCTCCCATTGTATCAAGCCGTACTTCCACATCCGCGCGTTGTTCGTCTCCTGCTGGAAAGGAAAACGAAATCTGCGCCGCAAATACGCTTCCGACTGGTACGAAAAACATGAGAAATATAATGCCTGCGGCTTTCATAGAATAAAAATGTTCTTTAAACATGCGTTTTAATAAGTGAAAGTTCGGCCTGCTTCGCATTTGTTCGCCTACGGCGAACTAGCCGAACTTCTACTACCCCGTCCAATAAAATGCCATAATACTGAAATCAATAATGTCTACGACACCATCCGTATTGAGATCCGTTGCGATAGGCGGCGATGATCGCTTGTACCAATATGCCGCAATTGAAAAATCAACAAAGTTCACTCGTCCATCACCGTTCGCATCACCGCGGATCTGCCCTCTTTGCTCCTTCTGCACCGACTTCGTTCCAACAACAAACTGCACAATCTGGGAAAATGTCGTCAGATCTTCATCTCTACGCGCACGAGCGCGTGTTGTGTGATTGCCATACTCAATTTCCATCGTGTCAAATTTGTACAACCATGTGCCGTCGGCATCCGCAGAAGTTGTTTTAATAATCTCCTCTGATCTGATAAATACATTCACACTTGCATTGGGCACGGTCTGGCCCAAAATATTTAGGATGTCACCGCGACGAACCTCGCGCTTATCAACAGTAATAGTGGGCGGAATAAAAATACCGCTTACCACCGTTGTCGCGCCATATGATACGGTAATCGTAAATGTATGTGTGATTGAGCGGTTGCCCCGTGTATCGCTTGCCCAAACACCGAACGTATATGTACCGGCGGAAAGACCGGAGAGTTGAACCTCAAAATTCGCATCGGGGCCCGCCTTGGTAACAGCCACGAGCTGTGCATCTTTTAATAATGTTACATCGCGGCCTGGATATGCCTTTCCTTTGAAAATAACCGTTGTTTGCGGCGGCGCGGGAGTGATTCCTCCGCCACCGCCTCCTTGCTGTTGCTGCTGCTGTTGTTGCTGCTGGTTGGTTTCATCGTCGTCGGCATAAGAGGAGCAACCAGGGTCGTTCGGATAATCAATAAGCTCGTCGCCGTCATTATCGGTTCCGTCGGAGCATTGTGTGACGATAACGGATAGTGATGGTGTAAGTGTCGCGGCGTCGCCGAACGGAAAGGCAATCGCGCCGACTGCCGCAAGAGTAATTAAGGTGATAATGTATTTCTTCCATATCATAAACTTGTAGTGAATAAGTCCGAACTACTTGGCGGACTTCTTTTTTGTTTTTTTCAGCGGCGCCGTGTTTCGTTTCCGTGCAGGCAGTGGAGATACAATTTTTTCCGTGTGCTTTCGGAAAACACGTTTTACGGCGAAAATCCCGCCGCCGATACCAATAAGGATGGCAAGGGCAATGCCCCCGTAGAGAGCCCATGGAATACGTTTTTCCGTAACGTTAAATACAGTTTTCATCTCGCCTACGACTGCATCACCACGGTACACTTTTGCCTCTCCCCAGTACTCGCCGATGGCAAGTGCGACAGAGATGGGAAATTCAACCACTACCGTTTGCGTTTCAAATGGCGCTACTTCTGGGAACTCATTATCTTTCTGGCCAAATCCAAGCCGTGTTCTGCCGAATTTGTCAAAGAGATCAAATGTTGCCCGATCCGGCGCCGCAGGAACATTTCCCCTGTTCTTAATCGTTATCGCTATTTTCGGCAGATCTCCTTCTTCAATATCCAAAACATTGATATTCGTTATCCCAAAGTCCAGAATCGCGCCCTCACCAACAATGAGATGAAGCCCGAGGCCGACGCCTACCGAAATGACGACTTGCTGGTCCTCCGTGCGGACTGGAAGCGTGTTAAACGCAATCGTGCCATCGTAAATGCCAAGCTCTTCATCTTCCGGTATCTGTATGCTGACTTTCACCGGAAACTTCTGGATGCCGATCGGTATAATGAAATATGTGCCGGAATCAAGCGTAATCCAATTCTTTATTTTTTCTGGGACATCAAAAACCGCCTCAACAGCTATATCCATGCTCGCATCCTGGCGCACAAGAAATACGATCGCCTCGTAACGCGACCCTTTAAGAAGATTCTCCGCCGTTACATTCGGCGGAGAGATACCAAACGCATTTGCGAAAAACGGATTGAGAAAAAATGCAATGGTGCCGATGAAGAGCGCATGTTTGGCATACCTCATATACTATATTGTACGCTCTGCTCCTCCGTTTTCATAGGAGTAGGAGGACTCGTGCTGAGTTCACCGAAGTATTATTGCCCTGTAATCGTCGATGTTCCCGTATATGTGCCTGCGGCTTGTCCGCCGGGGACTTGTATCGCCCAGAAGTGATCTTGCGTTGACGGCGTTCCCGTTGCTGTTCCTTTTGTGATATTGAGTTCACGGCGCGTTGGCGTGCCGTCTAGAGTGTAGTCCATATAATCCCACGCCTCGGTTGTGGTTGTGGAGTATTTTTGCTGACCGACGGCGATTGAGTTTCCACCACTCTCAAGATTCACGCCGGAGAAGTTTGCATCTGTGCTGTTGTAGTTGCCGCTGTTCGTTATGGTAACGGTCTGGGGCGTTGATGTTGCGCTCGCCGCTACCGATCCGTAATTAATACTTCCTGTTACAGTTACCGCAAGGAGCGTGCTTAATTCAGGAGGAGCTGTTTCGTCCACTGCTGTTGATGAGGCATCTGTCCCATCAATCGCTTTCACTGTCGCCTGCCATGTGTCGCCGGAATTTGTTGAGCTTGCATCCGTTGCTTCGGCGATATACCAGACCTCCACCGTACCGCTCGCATCTCCCGTTGTGTCCACCCCGTCACATGTATTCCCTACCTCTGTAAGTAGAATACTCACATAGCAGTTGTTAAAATCCGCTGAGCAGCTTGCGCCCATACTGGAACGGTAGAGAGTTGCGGTAATTGTGCCATCTGTAAAGACCTCACTACATCCGTTATTATCCGTGATCGTCGCCGTGATTGTTACAGTTGTCGTGCCGTTCTCAATGACAACGATTGGGGCGGGGGTGATGTCAACCACACTTACGGTCGGGGCCTCGCCGCCTACGGTAACCGAAGGAAGCATCGTTTCGTTCCCCGCAAACACCGTCACCGCCAACATGCCGCTCATCACAATAAGAGATATGACTACTGACGCAATATAAGTGGAAAAGATTGGTTTCATCCCGTTAGAGACAGGTCGCCCAAGGTGACCGCATCTTGTTTATTTAATAAATTTACATCAACCATTTTGTTAAATTCAATCCCGTATCGTCCTCAAAAGGCTTTGGTCTCTAACGGGATTCATTACTTCATGCATGCATAAATAACTTATGCTTTCATTATACTTCTATATATAGATATTCTGTGTGCATAACTATTGCCCTGTTATGGTTGATGTTCCAGTGTATGTGCCGGCGGCTTGGCCTGTTAGCACCTGAATAGCCCAGAAATTGTTCTGCGTTGATGGCGTTCCCGTTGCTGTTCCTTTTGTGATATTGAGTTCACGTCGCGTCGGGGTACCGTCCAGAGTATAGTCCATATAATCCCACGCCTCTGTCGTGGTTGTGGAATAGCGCTGCTGACCAACGGCAATATTGTTCGCGCCGAATTCAAGGTTCACACCGGAAAAGTTTGCGTCTGTGCTGTTGTAGTTTCCAGTATTGGTGATTGTTACGGTCTGCGTTGTTGATGTCGCATTCACCGCCACCGTTCCGTAATTAATGCTTCCTGTTACGCTGATTGCCAAAAGCGTACTCAACTCTGGCGGTGTTCCATCCGTAGCCGTGGAGCTTGCGTTTGCGGCATCAATCGCCTTCACCTCTGCCTGCCATGTGTCGCCATCAAATGACGAGCTCGCGTCTGTTGCTTGGGCGATGTACCAGACCTGGACTGTCCCAGTTCCGTTGTCTGATGTACCACTACAACTCGCATTGGTGACAGGAATATCCCGATAGCAATTATTCGCATCCGCAGAACAGCTTGATGTCAAACTGGAGCGATAGAGAGTTGCGGTTGCCGTGCCGTTCGTAAATACATCTGTGCACCCATTCGCATCGGCTATCGTCGCTGTGACCGTCACCGTTGTCGTTCCATTCTCCGTGAGAACGATCGTTGCAGGAGCGATGTTCACAGCAGAAACGACAGGAGCGGAGTTTCCGGCCGGGACAGTTATGCTTGCACAGGTTGCCCATGCCACATTTGTTGTGGTTCCATCCGAGTTGATAAACCGAAACCAGTATGTCACTCCCTCGGTTCCCGCCATTTCATCAAGTACCCATTCCCACTCTGCATGTTCTGTGTTCGCGGTTGCACCGGTCGTAAATGACGCAGAATTCGGCGATCCGTCGCCGGACACACCATCTCCTCCAATGTGTGAATGGGTGCCATCCAGTCGCGCAGTTGTCGCATCGCCGTCCGTGAAGTTTGTCGTTGTTCCTTGGCGAAATGCCTGACTTGCCCACCCAGTATTTGTCGGCACATCGGCCCAGCTTCCAGTACCGCCCGTACAATCCCCGTTCGCGTTGGATGAGAATTGCAGCTTAATCGTTCTCACCAGTGTAATATCCGGTTTGTTTGCTGTTTGCAGCGCCCCCAAGCGAAGGTGGAACTTTTCCGCAACCGCGATAGTGGTTGTCGCGTCTATCGCAGCCTTTGCGGTGGCATTGTTTACTGTTGTGCCGTCATCATCATAAAATTGGAAGTGCTCCTGATTGATCACCGTATCCGTATTCTTCGCGAAAATGTACTGCGTTGTCCCCAAAAAGAACATTGCAATCACAAGCGCTGTGCTCATTAGTATGCCGTTGCGGATGTATTGCATATATTTTGTTTAATTGGAAAATAAGAGTTTTGTGCCGATATTCCGCGCATTTTCCAGACTTGCAAGTACCTGGGGAAGGAAATATTTATCTAGGATATTAAAATCATCCGTCATTATGCGGGCTTTCTCTGTATTGATATCATCGTATCGGTGATAGAAGCGCGCTTCGCGAGAGGCCGCCGACGGTTCATCGTACGCATATACGACGAAGTTTGAGAACAACTCCGGATGAGAAGAATACGCGTCTGCATAGTTGAATACCGCAGCAACCGTTTTCATAAGCGCTCCGACAAACGGATTGAAGCCGTCATTGGCATTCATGCCGATATGCATTACGAGAAGACCACCTGGCTTTAATATTCTTTGCATTTCGCCAATGCTCTCTCTACTGAATATGTAATACGGCAAATGTGCACCTTTCACCATGTCTTCAATGACGACATTATACGAGGCGGACTCGCTCTTGCGCACGAAACGACGGGCATCATCAACAATAATCTTTCGGGTCGCCGACGGAAGAATTCCGAATGTATCCTGTGCAATTTGCGCAATGACAGGATCAATCTCTACGCTGTCGATTGGAATAGCGGACGGGGCGGACGCAAGAATTGCCCCGCCGCCAAGACCGAGCACCAACACCTTGCTCCCAGCCGGTAGTTTTTTTATGATCTCCGTCGTCTGTTGAGAGAAAAGCGCGAGCGGAAGCTGGGGCGCTTCCAGATTCATGCACGTTTGTGCGTTTCCGTTCACATAGAGGCAGGGGTTTATCTCACTTCCGGTAATTTTAATATCTCCGTAAAAACTATTCTCATGGCGCAGAATCGCCGTTGCGGTATAACCTGTATCTTTTATGTATGGAAGAAAAAGTGATGCCACACCGAGAAGAAGAAACAAGGCCGCCGTTCGCCAGTACGAGGCAAGTGCGATGCCGAGCGCGGCAATGACCATCAAGAGAGTTCCCATTGTATAGAAGATATGGGAAACGGGCAGAAGTGGGAGTAGGACGAATCCGGAAAGGAGCGCGCCGACAAGCGATCCTACCGTCGCAACGGCAAATATGACGCCGGAGTGTGTCCCGACCCTTGTAAGTAGTTTTGTTCGCAGCCTAATCGCAAAAGGAGTAACAGTACCAAGCAGGAAGAATGGTAGTAGAAACAAGAGAGTGCTCGCAATAAGGGGACCGAATTGAAGTCCGAATCGGTCAGAAAAGAGTAAGATGGGCTGGCTCATCTTAACTGTCAGGGCCGTTCCGATACCTGCCGTGAATACTAAACCATAGAAAAGCCGCGGGGAGGGCGTCCGGTCTGCAAATATTCCTCCTATCCAATAGCCAAGTGCCAAGAACCCGAGTGCAACACTGATTAAGGACGACCATACGAAAATGGTTGAGCCGTAGAATGGCGCAACAACGCGCGTCCCTAAAATTTCGATTCCAAGCGCAACCGCGCCGGTAACAAAAACCGTAAAATAGATATAATAGCCACTCAGTTTTTCCATGCTTTCATTCTATCATAGCAACGCAACGGCTCAACAGCGTTGAGCCGTTACTGCGTATTTTTTCACGAGTTAATACTTGACATGGATTGTGGGTTTGCTATATTAAAATTGTATTTCTAAGGAAAAGTACTGCTTAAGATTTTGTCCTTAAGCGGTGCTTTTCTTTTTATATTCCAATTTATCCCGTAATTCATTCATAAACCATATCTTTTCTTTTGCTGTCTGTTTGAGTAGATTTGAACAATTTTCAATGTCTGGACTCAACACGATTTTTAACTTGTTATTTTCGTAAAGATACTGCACGAGCGAGTAAAAATCACCGTCGCTGGAAATAATAATCGCCTTGTCGTAATCATTTAGTTCAAGCGCCGCTCGCAGGACGAGATCCGCGTCAATGTTTCCTTTAATTTTACCATCGGCATCTGGTATCGTCGGCTTGAATTTCAAAATAAAACCCGCCTCCTGAAGACGATCATAAAGCGACTGATTTAATGCCACAAAGCCAATAAATATATACGCCTTTTTGACACCGTATTTTTCGGCAAGATAGATTCTGAATTTTCTGTAATCTAACTTCCATCCGAGTTTCTGAATGCCCAGATTCAGATTTTGGCTATCTACAAATGCATAATTATTTGATTCTTTTTTCATCTCTAATTTTTATTTTAGCACAAACACTTAAAGATTAAATTTTCGGCGGGAAATTAAAAATCTGCGGCCAGCCGGAAAAAATTCAGGCGGTCGCTACCACCAGCACTACCGCAACCTTTGATATTTTTAAAATTTTATTTTTCTACAATTTGATACTTGACATAGGTTATGGGTTTGCTAACATACTCATACAAGTGCCTTCGGGCTCGCCCCGCAAGGGGCAAACAGAGGAAGCCGTCAAAGCATAGATTTGACGGCTTTTCGTATAATTAGGAACCAAAACATTATTAAGGCCAATACTATGGACGTCCGACGTCCATAGATTTATTCAAGCACCACATCGCGCATATTTTTTATTGATAATTCCTTCAGCCATTTTGCAATTCTGTGTTTATATTGTTCGTGACTGTCAAAAAAATCCAACAAGAAGTCCCTCTGAGTTACTGATGGAAAATTTCTTTTACCAGTATAATCCAAATGACTACTCCAGCGATACGAATTGAGAAATCTCATTGCTTTTGTAAAATTATTTAGTTTTCGCTCTCTCCATTCAGGGGTTATTAAATCCAAGGGATTGAGATGTATGTAATACGGTAGATGAATGAAATGCGCCTCATTGTTTATTATAATTCTTTTATATCTTCCCTCAAATAAAGCGCCTTTTCTTTCGTATTTTTCATTAAAATACTTTGCGTATCCGCCATTAAACTTTTTCATAAAAAGCGGGATGCCGTTTTCTACGACTTCTGATAAAAGCAAATGGTAATGATTAGGCATTAGACAGAACGCGTAAATTTTCACCAACAATTTTCTCGCCTCCCGCTTAATATATGGACGTCCGACGTCCATAGGTTTCTTTTTAAAGAAATAATTCAAGTTGCTATTAACCGGCGTAACATCATTAAATTCAAATAAGTTGTGAATCCCGCGAAGATAATCTTTGTCATCCAAAAATATTTTTCGCTTATCAACTCCCCTATTAAGCACGTGATAAAGTATCATATATTTTATGGATATGGACGTCGGACGTCCATAGATTTTTTATTAGATTCACTGCCTGCTATGCCGCCTATCCAACTCGTATTTCTCTATAAGTTCATTCGCAAAATCCCAGTTGAGATTTTTGAAGAACGCATCAATATATGACTTGCGGTCTATACTATAGTCCAACATATATGCATGCTCGTATACATCAAGAACAATAAGCGGAATCGCGCCCCATACCGCGCCGACATTATGTGCATCCGTTCCATAGTTGTGCAGTTTGTTGTCGCGGAAATCAAATGCGAGCACCGCCCAACCGCGCGCTGAAATTCCTGTCGCAATCATATCTTCCTTCCACGCCTCAAATGAACCAAAATCTTTTTCTATCATCTCTACGAGCTTTCCCTGGCCGGGCAGGCCCTCTGGCTGACCGTCACCTCCGAGATTCCGGAAATACACTTCATGCAATTTCATTCCGTTCACGGCAAATGTTTCCTGCCGTTTTAGTTCGCCGATATAGCTGTATGATTGATTCGCTTCCGACTTATCCGCTTCCTTTATTTTCTGTTGTACCTCATTGCTCTTTTTAACGTATCCTTCATAGAGCTTGTAATGATCTTGGATGAGTTTCAAGCTCAATCCTTCAAGGTCTTTCGTGATATTCAATTGTTCCGGTTTGTAGTTTTCCATGCTCCCATAATAACACAAAACCACCCTGTTCCTCGCAAACAAGATGGCTTTATGCCTTACACTTTACGCTCCGTTATCTCGTTACCGCAATCGCTTCGTTCAGCTCCGCGCTCTGCGCGGCAACCGTCATGCGGCCCGTTATTGCATCCTGAATTACATAGTATCCGCTGTCGTAATCGGATGTGCTCGTGTAATGCGCGCCGCTTGCGCTTGGATCGTACGGCATACTTGCTACGTATGTCGGCACAATGCAGGGCGCAACATCATAATTCCCCGTCCCAACAGCCATTTTCGTGCTCGTGGCAGTCGGCAATGCACCGGCCGCACAAGTAAATATTCCTCTATTGTCCGCCAAGTTCTGGCCGAGGGCATTCAGTATGGTATTCACATTCGCCCAGCGTTGCGCATTGCGTGACTGCGCGAATTGCCGCGCTGGATTCAATGCCACGATCACGACAGACGCAAGAATCGCAAGAATGCCGATGACGACGAGAATTTCTATAAGCGTAAATCCACTTCTCTTTGTCATAAAAAAATTCCTCATTATAATATTCGACCTTGGATATTTTCTTTAGCGTACCATATTCTCCACTATAAGTTATTCACAGTGTCGGAATCTCTTCCCATGACTGAATGGAGAGATCCGCGGTATTCGCGGACACGCGGAGATTAGTCACGGCATTCTGTACAGACGCCTTTGTCTTGATAACTACACTTCCGGATATATGTTCAAAAGGATAGATGGCGCATGTTTCCGTTCCGATGGGCACGGTCTCATTCCCGTCATATGCATCATCCTGCGCAAGCCGTAGAAGCGCCATATCTACGCACGCGCTCGCAAGTGCGCTGCTGACCTCCTTCTCTTCCGTGCGCAGAACAATGAATCGATTGAGTGCGCCCGAAAGTGCCGCCGTAAATGTAACTGCCATAATGACGATAGAAATAATTAGGACGGAGGTCAATGCAATATATCCATTTCTAGTTAGATTGTACTCACTACAAGTCATAGTTGTGGTAGGTAAAGCGCTGTCTTTGCCGTTGTAGACGCGGTCGGGCCGTACGGACCGGACAGAAGATCTTCTATGATAAGTGTGATTATGAGAATAGATTGGGTGCTCCGTTCAAATACAAGTTCTGAAACACGGACCGTACCACTGTTGAGAAGAATCTGCTGTCCGCCTCCCTGCTGAATACGGACATTCCCCGAATCATTATCTATGACGATTGGATTCGGACCCGTTGTTCGATCCAAGGAAAGAACGGAAGAGGTAGCGCTCTCTGCGGGCGTATGTATAATCGTCGCGCCATTTGCCGCCCAGCGAATTTTGTTCATAAGGAAATTTGCCTCTGCCTCCACCTCCACCCTTGCCTGCAATCGTCCTCCGGCGGATATAATCTGATATACTGCGCCAAGAACCAGTCCAATGCTGACGGAAACGAGCGCCGCATAAATGATGGTTTCTATGAGCGTAAACCCCGTTAGAGAACGCCGCGCCTGTGGGCGCGACTTCAGCCCCGACGTTACGTCGGGGCTTTTCTCTAACGGGGCAAGCCCCTTCGTTCGGGAATTTTCACTACAGGTTCTCATGGTGTTGAGGTGATAATATGTAGAGAATCGTTGCTACGCACGGACATATACACGACATTGTCCTTGTACGTAACGCCCGTGGCAATCTGGGAGAAATTAAACGAGGAATGGAGAATGAGGTTCCCCGGATCGCTTATATTCACGGCCTGGAATTCAAGATTGGTATTCGCGGTTGCAAGAAACGCGATATAGTCGCGGACATAGATATCGTTCACAGCACCGCCGGTCGCAAAGGACCCAAGCTGTGTAATCGTATTTAGATTGGCGATATCTAATGTAAGCAGGCCGCTGTTCGTTCCGAGATGCGCCATATTGTTTGCCACAAATATGCTGAGTCCGTCCGCTCCCGCATCAAAACTCCCAACCTGCTGTGCGGACTGCGGATTGGAAACGTCAAAAATCATGAATTCCATGTCATCGCGAGATGTTGCCACGTACATATGTGTGCCGCTCACATAGATATCATTTACATCCGCACCGATCTCTCCAGTCCATACCGACGATGGATTGAACGGGTCGCTCACGTTGAATATCTGCAGTTCATTCCCCGATGATTCTTCTGTCCCAATGTACGCGTATGAGCCGCCCACAAACACACTTCTCCCTTCCTCCGTATTCCCCTGCAAACCTGTACTGCTCACCACCGACGGCGCAGACTCGTTTGATATATCAATAATTTGCAGTTGCGCGTTCTTGTCCGTGTTTGCCGCATACACATATGTTCCCGCAAGAGACAGCGCGACAAGCCCCGGACCTGTATCAATGCTTGTCGTCACTGTGGGCGTATTCGGGATTGCCACATTGATTACGAAGAAATCCTTCTTCTTCTTATCCGAAGCAAGTCCGGCTATGAATATGGTCGCATTCAAAACCTCAATGTCCTGGCCCGCCACCCCCGGACCTAAATTAATAGTCCCGAGTGTCTGCGGCTTCGTCCAGTCACCCGAAAGTCCCCCACTCTCCTGCTGCGCGATTTTCCAATCCGTAAGAATCGTAACAAGCTCAATCTTTTCCGTGCGCAAGGGATCCGCCTCCCACTCAACGCGGACGGTCGCCTTCTTCGTGTATTGGTCAATTTCTTCTACGAGAATGGACTCCGTAAATCCGTTGGCTGTCGTGGAACTGGTCTGGAGAGAAGCGAAATCCTGCCGCGCGGCCGCGCGCGCCTCCTCAACTACTCGCCGTGCCCGGTTTGTCGCCTCCTGCGCGTTCTGCGCATCTACGGAAATGGACTGATTTCCGAATACCACAACGATGACCGTAGAAATGGCGCCCACGAGAATCGCCATGGCAATCACGATCTCCAGAATGCTCTGCCCTGACCTAGGTTTTAGGTTAGAGGTTTTAGGTTTTAGGTTTTTGTCATTCAATCTTCTGATTAATACTCTGAGCATTTTTTGCACTTCTTCAAGTAATGATTCGCTTCTTAAATAATTCAATGTTGGATAGAGCCGTTTAGATATGATAAGTTGTGTTTCCAATTCTGCGGCCGAACCATCGGATATTCGTAAAAACTGTAAATATTCTGGCAAATCTTTCCGTTTCTGACTCTCTGCAATATTGGAGGGGATAGAAACGGCGGCGCGTCTCATTTGCGAAGTCAATCCATACGTCTCTGTCTTTGGTAGATTTGCGGTCACCGTGTAAATTTCCTCCACAAGATTGATTGCTTTCTGCCAAACTATTAATTGCTTATAAGAATCCATATTATACCTAACACCTAAAACCTATTACCTAACACCTTTTTCTCGCTACCAATCAATTCTCCCTTCATTGTTTATGAAAATAGTTGAAGACGCGGCGCTCGTGAAAAGCAGAATGGTTGAGGCATTTGCGTTTCCGCTTAGTTGCTCAAATACGACCTCATCCGTCCCGGTTGCGGTCATCAGAGGAGAAATACCCGTGACTTCATCATATGCCTGATTGCGAGACGCATACGAAGACCCCTGAAATAAAATATATCTGTCATTCTGGAATGCGAATCCGTGCGGCGCCTGATTGATATTCGCCATGGCACGGGAACGCGCTGTGCGCAGAATACTCACAACCGTGATTTCATCTGAGCGAAGCGCTTGATTGCGATAGAAGTCAAATCCGATGAAGTATGCGAAGCCGATGAGCACGATTACAATGCTCATTGCAATAAGAATTTCGAGGAGGGTGAACCCCTTCGGCTGGCTCCCTGGCCCCTGGCAGGGCAGACGGGCAGGCAGGGCGGGCCCCCTATTGATGGAATCCCTGTGTAACACTGTATATTGGTGTAATAATGGAAACGGCGATAAATCCGACAATTCCGCCCATGAGCAAAAGAAGAACCGGCTCAAAAACGCTTGAGATATTGCGCGTGGTTTCATCAATCGCCTCCTCGTAGAATTCGGCGATATATAAAAGATTTGCATCAAGATTTCCTGTTTTTTCTCCCACCTCTACCATGCGACCCACCGTCTGTGGGAAGAGCGCGGATTTCTCTTCCAAATATTTATGAAGCGCCTCTCCTCTCTGTATTCTCTCGGCGGATTCTTTGAGCGCTCTTTTGTATGCGTGGTTGTCAATAACGTCTCCCGTTCCGTTCACGGCATCTACGATTTTTATGCCGCTCTTGAGAAGAAGTCCGAGCGTACGTGTAATGTTCGCCATATTGTATTCCACAACAGCCGTGCCGATGAACGGAAGCGCGATTAAGCTCCGATGATACGCATAGGTAATGGGCGGAATGCGAACGAGAATGCCCCACGCAAGAATAAAAAGAACGATACCGAGCAAAATCCACGGATAATACAGAAAAATGAAATTCGCGCTTGCGATGAGAATTTTTGTGGTGATGGGAAGTTCTATATTCAGGCTCGCAAACACGGGAAGGATTTTCGGAAGCACAAAGAATACCATGGCTCCGGTAAGGCCAAATGTTGCAATGAGAATGACAATTGGATATACCATTGCCGCGCGGATTTTTGAGCGGAGAATCTGTGCTTTACGCAACTCTTCCGCCAAATATTCAAGATTTTCCGAAAGTAGGCCGCTTACCTCTCCGACTTGGATGATGCTAATAAAAATTCCGCGGAACGCGAAGGGGAACCTCTTCAAACTCGCAGAAAGAAATCTTCCGTTCTCCAGATCCGTAACAACCCTGTCTAGTATCTTTTTGAATCCCCTGCTCTTGACCTGCCGACGAACGAGGCGGACGCTCTCCATCTCAGACATGCCCGCGCGCACCATAATGGAAAGATGCTTCGCGAATAGCACCTGCTCAGACAGTGGGACGCGAAGAAATATGTAATTGATAGAGGAGAAAATATTATTCATGCATGACACGCAGGACTTCTTCAATTGAGGTGATACCTTGTTTTGCTTTTTCCATGCCGTCATCAAGCATAGTTGTCATGCCTTCGTGTATAGCGATCTGTTCAATCTCATCCGCGTTCAGACGCTTCATGATCGCTTCGCGAATCGCATCCGTAACTTCCAGCACTTCATAGATGCCGATACGGCCGTAATAGCCGCTCCCGCCGCAGATATCGCATCCCTTCCCGCGATAGAAGACGGGAGTCTCCTCTTTGAATTTATCGGCAAGGACCTCTCCCATCGCCTGAATATCGTTGATGGTCGGGTGCCATTCTTCTTTACACTCCTGGCAGATTTTACGCACAAGACGCTGGGCAATGGCGATATTCACTGTGGAAGCGATAAGGAAAGGCTTCGCACCCATTTCCAAGAGGCGCGGAAGTGTTGTGGCCGCATTATTCGTGTGAATGGTAGAGAGCAGTAAGTGGCCGGTAAGGGCGGCATTCACGGATATCTTAGCCGTATCCTCGTCCCGCACCTCTCCCACCATGATGATATTCGGGTCCTGGCGGAGAATGGAGCGGAGCGCATTGGCAAACGTCAGATCCGTCTGCGTGTTCACCTGGATCTGTGTAATGCCTCCGATGGAATATTCCACCGGATCTTCCGCTGTGATGATGGCAACGTGTTCCGTATTCAGGGTTTTAAGAATGGTATACAGCGTCGTCGTTTTCCCGGAGCCGGTGGGACCGGTTGCAAGAATCATGCCGTTCGGCCTGGTAATCGCTTCGGCAACCGTTTTATGATCCTTTTCCGAGAATCCAATATTATCCAGCGCAAAGGCGCGCCCCAGATCGGAGAGAAGGCGGAGAACCGCATTTTCATCGTAATATGTGGGGGCAATGGAAACGCGGATATCAAAGCTTTTCTTTTCTCCGTGCGGCGTATAGCGAGTACGCCCGTCTTGCGCAATTTGATGTTCGTCCGTGCGCAAGCCGGACATTACCTTGATGCGCGTAATAATCTCCGATTGGATTTCTTTCGGGAATGCGAACACATTATACAGGACGCCATCTATGCGGAGGCGGACTCGGATGCGGTCTTCCTCGGGGTCAATGTGAATATCCGAAGCGCGCATTTCATACGCATGCTGAATGAGCGCATTAACGACTTTAATGATAGAAACCTCTCCGGCCGGACGGGACAATTCTTCTTCAATGGATGATCTATTTTGTTTCATAAGAGATATGCTTGTCTTCAAGCACTACATTCCGTATGATATATTTGATTTTACCATATAGTGCCCGGTCGTCTAATGGTAGGACACCAGATTTTGGATCTGGGTATTGGGGTTCGAATCCCTGCCGGGCAGCTGATTAGAAATTCGTCCCGAGAATTTGAGGTACAGAATTTCAATCATCCCGAGGAATGAAATGACGAGGGGCTACATTAAATAACATCAGTGCGAGGGATTACATTAATTGCTGAGTACATTAATTAGTGAAATGACGAGGGGCTACATTAACAGCAAAGAACGAGCTTACAAAATTAATAAAAAACGAAAATTATGAAAATATTATTCATCTGCAGAGGAAATGTTGGGAGGAGTCAAATGGCAGAAGCACTTTTCAAAAAAGTAGCAGGTAGCTCTTTTGAAGTTACCTCCGCGGGTACAAAATTAAGCGGCCCTGAGCAACCAATCGGAGAACTTACTCCCGCGATTGATAATGTAATTGAGGTCATGAGAGAAGAAGGCGTTGATGTATCTAAAAATATTCGAAAACAAGTTACTCAAAAAATGGCCAGCGATGCAGATAAGGTCGTTCTTGTTGTGGACGAAAGAGATCCCATACCAGAATATTTAATCAATAATCCAAAAGTTATTAAATGGGATGTTATAGATCCCAAAGGCCAATCCCTTGAATTTACTCAAAGAGTGAGAGAGCAGATAAGGGAACTCATCAAAGACTTTCTCCAAAAGCAGTCTGAAGACAAAGATGATGCCTAATAATTTACGACGAAATGATACAATAATTCAGTGAGCTATTTTGCATACATCCTAAAGTGCGTCGACCAAACGCTTTACGTTGGATGCACGAACAACCTTGAAAAACGACTGGAACGGCATAATAATTCAAAAAACGGGGCGCATTATACAAAAATACGCCGACCAGTAAAATTGCTGTATTCGGAAAAATTCAAAACGCTCGCAATGGCAAGGCGTCGCGAGTCAGAAATAAAAAGTTTGCGCAGAGAAAAGAAATTGGATTTGATAAATAAAAGATGAAAAATATTAAAGTTGTCTTAATTTGTGGAGGGAAAGGAACGCGGATGCCAGAGCTTACTGGTGGAATTACTCCAAAAAGCCTTATTCGTTTAAGTAAAAGGGTGGCGAGGCCCTTTATCGCCTATCAACTGGATCGCCTAAAAAGGAATGGAGTTGAAGAAGTGTTACTCGTACCTCATGAAAATTGGCAGATTCCAATACTTAATCACAGCATTCGCGTAGGAGAGTTTCCGGCACTCAAGTATTCTTTTGAATTACATCATGCGGATCATCCTTTTGTGGTCTTCCGTAATAAAAATGTAATGAAATTTATCGGAAAGTCCGATTTTATATTTTCCTATGGAGATATTTCCTACTCAGAAGATACACTGAAAAAGATGTTGATGGTAGAGAGCCAAAATAATACATCAATCGGTTGTGGAATGTACTCCAAAAGTGCGCGATGGAGAAAGGGAAGAAGATTTTTGACGTTTTCTAAGAACGCGTACGGAGAGATTGCAGATTTGGGCTACTCAGGAAAGGCAGATTTTACCATTCATGCCCCCTTCTTCTTTCAAAATAGGGCCATCAGGAGTATTCGTGAAGAACTTAAAAAGAAAACCCCTCAAACAATCCCTTTGTTACGTAGACTAATAGATAAAAGGCAATTATCCATAATCATACCAAAGATTTTGATTAATATGACTACCATTGAAGATGCCCATAGAGCTGAAAAAATTTTACAACCTAAGCGTGCCAATCACTCCTCTTAAACTTCTCTTATTGAGAGAAAATGATAATATGAAGATATGCTTGAACTTAGACATAATTGATAAAATTGTAGATAAAAATAAACACTAATCGTATGAGAAAAATAAAGAAAGTATATCTTCCGAAATGGCAGCGCACGGTTATTATTCCTCTACTTTTCGGAATATGGATATTCATTACATACCAGGAATTCTTCGGTCCGATAGCCGGTGATATGGGTACAATAAACTATCTTTTCATGAGCACGGTTTTATTTGGCGCTTCTATTGTAATATGGCTTATGGCGAGCGGGAAACTTCCCGCATATGTGATAGAAGAGAAGGAGACACCAGAGGAGTAACACATAAAAAGAGCAGCTCAAGCTGCTCTTTTTATTTATCGTTTTATTGCGTGAGATTAAAACGCAGGGCTTGTTGCTACAAATGTAAGCGCCTTACCACGATTGGTGCCACGGCCAGTTCGACCGATGCGGTGCACATAATCATCAAATGTGTTTGGAAGGTCATAGTTGATGACGTGCGTGATGCTTTCAACATGAATGCCGCGCGCCGCAACATCAGTTGCAACTAAAACGCGGGCGTTGCCGCTCTTGAATTTCGCAAGCGCGCGTTGTCGTTGTCCGTGGCTTTTGTTTCCATGGATTGATTCTGCACTCATGTTATTTTTTGATAGTTGTTGTGCTAACTTCTCCACGCTATGTTTCATTGAGCCGAAAATGAGCACGCGCTTGAATTCTGGCTTTGAAAGCAGGGCAGTAAGGGTTTCAAACTTATCGTGATGGCCATGAGAAACTACATCCTGTTCAATGTTGTTTGCTACATCTTTTTTCTTTACTGACACCGTGATTGGATCACGGAGGAAATCGTTAACGAGTTGTTCTGTGACAGATGACATTGTTGCTGAAAAGAAGAGGGTTTCTCTGTCTGCCGGAGTCGCGGAAAGGATGGTCCTTATATCATTAATGAATCCCATATCAAGCATCCTGTCTGCCTCATCAAGCACAACCGTCCTGATATTGGCAGGTGTAAAGCTCTGACGTTTGATGAGGTCAAGCACGCGACCTGGTGTACCAATGACAAAATGATTGGGACGGCGGAGCGCCTTGATTTGTGGATGGATGTTTACTCCACCGACACATGTGACGGAGAAAATTCGGAAGCCACGTGAAAGCGTGCGCAATTCTTGCTCAATTTGCAGAGCGAGCTCCCGCGTAGGAGCAAGTATTAATGTTTGTCGGCTCTGCTCTTTGAGTGTTTTTTCAATAAGAGGAACGAGAAATGCGGCGGTCTTGCCAGTTCCGGTTTCTGCGAGGCCGATTACATCACGTCCATTAAGTATCTCCGGAATAATCTGGTCCTGAATCGGCGTAGGAGACGACATTCCTAATGAGGCGATAGTGCGCACGAGCCGTGCGTTAATGCCAAATGTGCCAAAGGTATGTTTTGGAGTATATATTTTAGGAGCCGCATCAACAGGATTTATATTAATAAACTGTGACGGATTAAACGTGGGCATCCTCCGAGTTGCGCGACCGCGACCATTGCCATTGCCACGATTGGTGTTGCTATTGCGTTGATGCGGACGACCACCTTGAGATGAGCCGCGACGCGTTGGTGCGCTTGAAAAAGTACGGCGACGGTTCACATCGGATCTACCCCGACCATGTCGGTTATTTGTTGTTGTATTCATTTTTTATATATGTGTTAACGAAACGTGCGAACGTTTCAGGGCTGTGTGCAGGAGTAATTCAAACGTAACTGTGATAGAGAAAGCGTCTGCAGCTAAAGGGCCCTACACGAGAATCAAAAGCTTAATGAAACGATAATATATATCCTTGCATTTGTCAAGAAATGACTTTCAAGAATGTCTCTTCATAACGGTCAATCATATGCTGGGTACTAAAGTTTTTCTCAACATGCGTTCGGCAATCAGCCCGTTTAATTGTGTCTATTTTTTGAACAGCATCGGCCATCGCATTCAGATTATTTTCTTTGATAATAAAGCCCGTTTCCCCGTTCACGATTAACTCAGGAACCGCTCCCCTCTCAAAAGCAATCACGGGTGTACCGCATGCCATTGACTCGGTTATCACCAAACCAAACGGCTCTTCCCATTGAATAGGAACGAGTGTCGCCTTGGCCCGCTTGTAATATTTAAAAAGTTTTTCGCGCGGCACAAAACCAAGATATTGAATTTTATCATCAAGATACGGAGCAATTTTTTTATCCCAATACTCGCCGGTCACCGGAGGACCAATAATTAAAAGCTTATCGTTTGTCATTCTCGCAACCTCAATGGCTTCCGCAACGCCTTTCTCCGGCTGAATGCGTCCGACAAAGAGCAAATAATCATCATGCTCTTCAGAAAAAGGAAAAGAATCCATGGTAACGCCATTATAAACTGTCGCCGCATAATTTAGGCCGGGAGCCGCCGCGCGTTGCGCATTGCTGATAGAAACATAATGTTGGTTTGGGCTTGAAAACATTGAAAAGATTTGAGTACGCCACGAATAAATCGGATCATGAATCGTATAAAAAACTTGAACATTCGGATGAGAAAGAGCCAACGGCAAGGCCCTGTCAAGCGGATGGATATGAAGCAAATCGTACGTTCCTTTTTCTGCCTCTGCAAACATCTTCGCGAGAAGATATTGATCCCAAAGGTTGAAAATCTTATTGATCTCTGCATTGCCTACATTTTTTCTCTTCGTGATGGTCTCACCTTCCGGCTGATTTAATGCCTTGAGTCCTGCTGAAACAACATTAGTCCCCTTAACCTTTGTTCCTTCGGGACCATAAAAATCAACTCGGTGCCCTTTCTTGACTAAGCCCTCACTTATCTCAACAGCAATATCCATAGGAGCGTAGACTATCCCCTTTGGCGGCGGGGTGGCGAAATGCCCGGTAACCATTGTCGCAATTTTTAGTTTCTTCATAATGCCAATTCATAATACGCTTTCTCGTAGTCGTCTGCCATTCGTTCTTTGCTAAATTTCTCCTCAATGTGCTGCCGCGTTTTCCTTCGGTCAATCTGATCAACTTTTTTCATCGCCTCAACTAACAATTCAAGATCGCTGTCAATCACGAAACCGGTTTTACCATCCTCAATCAATTCGGGCATTGAACCCCTGCGATACGCGATTACGGGCGTGCCGCAGGCCATTGATTCCGCCACCACTAATCCAAAGGGTTCTTCCCACTCTATCGGATACAAGCAAGCCTTGGCTGGACCATAAAAATCGGACAATTGTTCCTCTGTTAATTCGCCGACATATTTAATTTTCTCATTCAAGTGGGGCTTGATGTATGTATTAAAGTATTCCATCTGGGTTGAATCAATCCGGCCCGCTAAATGGAGCTCAACGCCGAGTTTCTCTGCGGCGGCAATCGCATTTTCCACGCCCTTATGCTTGTTCATTCTGGCGATCCACACAAAGTGATCTCCACCTTTTTCATTAAATTCAAAATGTGACAAATCTATCCCATTATAAATAATCCGTGCCTGTTTTCCTGGAAATTCTACCATCGCCTGATCTCGGGCTGATTTACTAATAAAAACGATATTCGTTCTTTTTGCTTCTTCCGCGAAAAGGCGTAAGCGATCATCCTTATTCGCATCGGCGTTTGTCCTGTAGAGAGGATTGTGCATCGTGTGGATGACCGGAGTTTTTGTCAGGTTATGGAAAAAAAGCGTCCAAAGATCAAGATGAGAATGGACAATATCAAATTTACCTTCATTTGCCATCTCAATGGCCACAGAAAGATTCCGAAGATTCCATATTGGATTAGACCACGCGATATGAGCGTCAATAAGGGACGTATCAAAAACAGAGATTAGCCTCCCCTTCGCCGTGGATCCCGGTGAAGCAAATAACGTTACCTCGTGCCCTCTCGCCGTTAAGTCATCGCATAGCAGAGCTACTATCCGCTCAATACCGCCATATTTTATGGGCGGAATCGGTATCCATAGAGGAGCAATTTGAGCAATGCGAAGTTTTTTCATGTAAAAAAATCAAATAAGTTTTTTGTAAATTTCCTCATATGTATCAACCATTTGTTTTAATGTGAATTTTTTTTCAACGCGGGCGCGGCAAGCTTTTCGTTTAATGGTATCAATTTTTTTGGTTGCCGCAATCATTTCTTCTTTATCGTTGACAATAAACCCAGTTTCCCCGTCCTTGATGATTTCCGGCACTGAACCCCTACGATATGCAATCACGGGTGTGCCGCAGGCCATGGCCTCAATCATAACAAGGCCAAACGGCTCCCTTCTATCAATCGGAAAAAGTAAGGCCTTCGCACCCCCGAGCAACTTGACCTTTTCGTTAAAATCAACCTGCCCGACAAAATTCACATTCTCCTCATTTAATAACGGCTGGACTTCGTGAAGAAAATAATTCCATTCTTCACCGCCAACGATATTCCCTGCAACTAAAAGTTTTACTCCCGCTTCTTTTGCAACGTTAATTGCTTCAACAATCCCCTTTTCTTTATTGAGCCGGCCAAGATATATAAAATAATCTTCAGCCGTCTCTTTAAATACGTACCTTTCGGATATGATTCCATTATAAACAACTCCTACTGTCGGAATGCCATTCTCCTCGGCACTTTGCCGTTGATCCTGGGAAATAGCGCAAAGCTTTATTTTGCCATAGGTTTTGTACGTTTGGGCGGTTACTGGGTCAATTGGACGATGAAGCGTTGTCAGCATCGGTATCGTGTTTGAAAGGCAGAGTGGAAACATAAAAAAATCGAAGTGATTGTGAAGCAAGTCAAAAGAATCTCGTTGCATGTAAATTTTTTCAATCGCGGCGGATATATATGCATGAGGACTGCGCAGCCCTTTTTGCAACCAAATTCCAACCTCCGTTAAGGGAACTAAATTTGCGGACGTCTTTGAATCACCGGACGCAAACAGAGTGACGTCATAATCGCGTTTTACTAATTCTTCGGCAAGCAAAGACAACATCAATTCAATACCACCATATGTTTTAGGTGGTACTGGAATCCAAAGCGGAGCTAACTGGGCTATTTTTATTTTTTCCACTGTAGTTCTATTCTACCGCCAATATAGATAAAATGAAAATCTCTCACCATGCTCACTCGATAATTGTCTTGTAATCGCTACATGTACAAAGTCCACCCAAGCCAATTCGACTCCGAGCCATTTTTTATGAACAAAAAAAGGGTGGCTACATTTGTCTTGGGTGTCAATTTCATAGATTTATATTTACCTCCTGCTTTTATTCTCTTGTATTTTTAGATATTAGTCGTTATCCTCCTGAAAGCTCTACCCAACTGAATAAACCCTTTTACACACCTAAGTGGAGGTGAGCCAATGTACGAGTCCGACGTCCTTATAGCCGAGGGCAAAACCAAGAATATCTTCGACACTGAACGCGACGGAGATGGACCCGACCTCTGCATCGTGGAGTCCAAAGATGACATAACCGCAGGGGACGGCGCCAAACACGACGTCATCAAAGACAAGGCCATACTGGCTAACACAACAACATGCAATGTGTTCCGCCTACTCAAGGCGTGCGGGATTCCTATGGCATTCATTGAACAGCAAGGGCCCATCCAGTTTGTTGCGCATCGCTGTGAAATGATTTCGCTGGAGGTCGTGTGTCGCCGCGAAGCGCATGGTTCATATCTCAAGCGGATGCCGAGGATCGCAAAGGGAACGCTGTTCTCGAGGCTCGTCTTTGAGCTGTTTCTCAAGACGACGGGCAGGCAGTTCGGCAATCTCAAGCTTCCATGGGACGATCCGTTAATCAGCTTTGTCGGCGACGATCGCGGGCTTCTCCTGTTGGACCCCGGAGCACCACAAACTCCCGAACCTCTTTTAATTAGTACCGAAGATGTCGGGCCGGGATACGACATGCTCGAAGAGATCGGGGTCATCGCTCGCAAAGTCTTCCTGATACTTGAGAAGGCATGGCAACTTCTCGGTCTCCGACTCGTGGATTTCAAGCTTGAGTTTGGCTTCAACTCTGAAAACAAATTGGTGCTGGCAGATGTCGTAGACAACGACTCTTGGAGAGTTCTTGATGGAGCTGAGCATCTGGACAAGCAGGTCTATCGTGATGGTGGGCAACTTGATACAGTTGCGGACCGATACCGCCGAGTTGCAGAGTTGACTGGTCGCTTCGGCATACCATCTCAACAGGTGATTCTCTGGGCGGGTTCGGACAAGGACGATCGGACGCCATTTGAGACCGCATTCAATCCATTCGCTGATATCGTGAAGATGCCACTCGTGGTCTGTTCCATGCACAAGGAACCGGAACATGGTATTTCCCAGCTGCGACAACTCGTGCAGGAGGTGCCAGATTCCGTCGTTGTGGTGTATGTGGGACGCAGCAACGGTGCAGGGCCGACACTCTCTGCCCATACTCATGTCCCTGTCATTACGGTACCCGCTGGCCTCAAGGACGCACCGCATGACGTGTGGTCGTCGCTTCGGACACCCAGCGATACACCATGCATGACCGTCTTGGAGCCAAGCAACGCAATGCTCGCGGCACTGCAGATCCTCGCGCAACGCAACCCCTGGATTTATGCAGAGCTTCGGCTTCGCCAAGAGGAGAGGTTTATCAACACAATCAGGCTGTCGTAATCCGAGTTTTTCAACCGCAATCCGCCGCAAAGCAACTAAACGTGAAAACGTCGCAGTTGGCTTGCGGCGTTTTTATTTAAGCCTTACACCCCGTTATGGCTTGAACAATTTCTACGTCAATGTGCGTGTCATAAAACGCGCCGGCTTTATTATTTTTTAGCGTAGGGTAGTATTTGGCAGTATATGCTTATTGATGATGTAGCAATAAAAATTTCGGCAGGAAATGGCGGAAAGGGCGCCGTTGCGTTCAATACCAATTTGAAAACACTTGGGCCTACTGGCGCGCGCGGAGGAAACGGCGGAAATGTTTATGGAGAGGGAGTATCTGATTTAAGCGCCTTGAATAAGTTCCGCTTTAAAAAAGAGTTTCCCGCAGAAGACGGAAAGGATGGACGGAGTCAGTTTAGAGACGGCACCGACGGCAAAGACCTTATATTGAAGCTCCCCGCGGGAACGATTGTTCATAATTTGGACAATGGAACAGACATCGCAATTGAACACGTAGGCGAACGAGCCCTTATCGCAAGTGGTGGGCGCGGCGGATGGGGAAACTTTCACTTCCGCTCGCCGTCAAACACATCTCCAAAAGAGTTCCGCCCCGGCTCTTCCGGTGAATCTTTCTCCTGCAGATTAGAACTTAAGCTCATTGCCGACATTGGCTTCGTCGGGCTTCCGAACGTAGGCAAGTCAAGTATGTTGAATGAGCTTACGAGCGCGCAGAGCAAAGTTGCAAATTATCCATTCACTACCCTTGAGCCGAACTTGGGCGTATACTATGGTCTTATCCTTGCTGATATTCCGGGATTGATTGAAGGGTCTTCTGGTGGACGCGGATTGGGTATCAAGTTTCTACGCCACATTGAGCGTACACATATTATTTTCCATTTTATATCTGCTGAATCCCCTAGTCCGAAAAAGGATTACGAGGTGATTCGCAAAGAGCTCGGCACGCACAAAAAAGAACTTCTAGAAAAGCCTGAGTATCTCTTTCTCACGAAAAGTGACCTTCTTGAGAGCAAGGAGAGTGATAAAAAATTATCTGTCCTTAAAAAGATAGATCCCGATGCAATTGCAATTTCAATCCTTGACCCAGATAGTATAAAAAAGGTACAAAAAATCCTTAACGAGATAAACGACACAAAATAACATGGCTAATAAAGGCGACGTCATCCTTCGTTTCAATGATGTATCATTTGAATACGGACCAAATAAACCCATTCTGCGTGATGCCGATTTTTCCATACGCCGTGGCTCTAAAATTACGCTCATGGGACAGAACGGCGCTGGGAAAAGTACGATTTTTCAACTGATTACCGGCAATTTAAAGCCAGATGAAGGAAGCATTTCTCTTACAGGCGGAGTTACGGTTGGCATCGCGAAGCAGGTCATACCACGCGAGCAGATGGAACTCACTGTGCGAGAATTTTTTGAGAGCGTATTTACTGAAAAAGTTTATGATATTGACCCGCGCATTGATGCGGTTTTGGAGGTTGTTCATCTTTCCGCGCCCCATGACAGAATTATAAATACATTCTCCGGTGGACAGCAGGCGCGTCTTCTTTTGGCACAGGCGCTTATTCAGAACCCCGACCTCCTGCTACTGGACGAGCCAACCAACAACCTTGATAAGGCGGGCATAGCCCATCTCACTAAATTTCTTATTGACTACAAAAAAACATGCGTTGTAATCTCACATGATGCCGACTTTCTGAACTCATTCACTCATGGAGTTATTTATTTGGAATCGTTTACCCATTCAACAGAACAATATACAGGAGATTACCTTGTTGTTGTTGAAGAGATTAAAAATAGATTAGATGCCGAGAGAAGAAAAAATGTCCGCCTCCAAAAAGACATTGAGCACAGAAAGGGACAGGCGGGTTTCTTCGCGCAAAAAGGAGGGCACATGCGCGATGTTGCACGGAAGATGAAAGAGAAAATTGAAACGCTTGAAGAGGATATTGTAGATGTGCGCCGCGAGGATAAGACAATTAGAAACTTCTTTATCCCATGCCAAGAAAACCTTGTTGGTGATATTCTTGAGCTAAAATCAGTTTCCATTATTAAAAATCATAAACCAGTATCAAAGAAAATTAATATTACTCTCAAGAAAAAAGAACATCTTCTTCTAACGGGCGCAAATGGAATCGGGAAGACGACACTTCTTGAGAAACTTGCAACAGGGCATGCAAAAGGCGAGCATATCACAGAGGGCGTTCGTATCGGATATTATCGCCAAGATTTCTCAACACTCAATTTTGATGAAACGGTGTATGGGGCGCTCGCTGACGCAATCGGGGATGGAACCGAGGAGCAGCTTCGCTCCCACGCCGCAGGATTTCTCATTGACGCAGAAGTTCTAAGGATGAAAATTGGGGTTCTCTCTGAAGGGCAGAAGGGTCTTGTCGCTTTCGCACAGCTCTCGCTTATGAAGCCGGGGCTCCTTATATTGGATGAGCCGACAAATCACATAAACTTCCGGCACATACCCATCATTGCGAATGCTCTGGACCGATATGAAGGCGCGATGATTCTCGTAAGCCATCTTCCTGAATTTGTGAGTAAGATAAAGATACATAAAACTCTTGACCTTGATGCGCTCTGAAAAGCATAATGGAAAATTATCCGCGACAGCGCAGAAGCTCTAATTTCGCGACTTTCCTCCTCTTCTTTTTCGGTATGCTCTGAAGGCATTATGGAGGGACAGGGTGTGACAATAAAAAGAAAAAAGACGGTCCCGCTACGCGAAGCGTGTCGCCGGGGGCTCTCCCGAGCCCGCCAGTACATACTACTCTCAAGTCGCCAGCAACTGACGACCCGGCTGTATGCCAACTGCCATTGTTGGCTGTTTTGTTACCAACAGCCTTAGACTGGGCGCTGCTGCCAACAATGTAGCAAACCCATATCTTATCTGTCAAAACCAAAGGCAAGGTCAACATCCGTATGCACAAATATTAGTTTTACGTCCTATCATTGTTTTTTTTATATATTTCATCTAATATCAGCTCAACGTTTTTTAATAATTGAATACGCAAAAAAAGGAGATTCACTATGGATACAATCACGCTTCGGAAGCCGGACGACTTTCATGTCCATTTCAGACGTCTTCCAATGATGGAAACTGTTCTGCCGTTTACGGCAGGACAGTTTGGCAGAGCGCTTGTTATGCCGAACACAAGCCCGAATCCCATCCTTACCGGCGGTGATGCCATTGAGTATCGGAAGCAAATCAACGCCACGGCGCATCGCCTTGGCTGTAACTCCTTCGCTCCGCTCATGACCATTCAGATTACGGATGAAACAACACCGGAGATGATTACTGATGCATGTGCGTACGGTGTTATCGCCGGCAAGGTTTATCCGAAGGGCGTGACCACCAATTCCGGAAATGGCGTTACGGATTTCAAGCGACTCTATCCAGTGTTCGCCGAAATGGAACGGTGCGGAATGGTTCTGTCACTCCATGGACAACGGCCTAACGTATTTTGCCTTGACAGAGAAAAGGAGTTTCTCGCAACACTCCATGTGCTTGCTAAAGACTTCCCGAAACTGCGCATTGTGCTGGAGCATATTTCCACCAAGGAGTCTGTAGCGTCCGTACGGGTGTTGCCAAAAACTGTCAGCGCAACAATCACGGCGCACCATCTTCTTCTGAATCTTCAGGATGTGCTCTCGTGGAAAAGCGACGACGGTCGCGAGGGAATGAACCCCCATCACTACTGTCAGCCAATTCTGCAACGGCCAGAAGACCAAGCAGAACTCGTGTGGGCCGCGACCAGTGGAAATCCGAAATTCTTTTTCGGCTCCGATACCGCGCCCCATATGCGGGAGCAGAAAGAGACGGCGTGCGGCTGTGCCGGAGTGTTTTCGGCGCCGGTTCTCCTACCGGTTCTCGTAAAGCTTTTTAAGCGGAACAACGCGCTTGAAATGATTGAATCGTTTGTCTCATACTCTGGCGCCAGCTTCTATGGCCTACCGCCCAACGAAGGCTCTATCACTCTCAAGAAAGAAGCGTGGACTGTGCCGGCGAATTATGGCGGCATCGTTCCTTTCATGGCAGGACAGAGGCTGAATTGGAAAGTTGTTGATTAGCTCTTTTATTAAAGGTCCCCTATTCAGAAATGGATACGGCGGGCCTTTTTTTTTGCACAAACTCATTGACTCCCCCTCCCGTTTAATGTATCGTAATAGCACCTCGTTGGCGAGGTATTTTTTATGGAGATTCGTAATATTGCAATTATCGCCCACGTTGACCACGGAAAAACAACTCTTACTGACGCACTTATGCGCCAAACCGGAGTGGCTGAAGAGGGGGTTTCAATGGATTCAAACGCGCTTGAGCTTGAGCGCGGTATTACGATTTACGCGAAAAATGCCGCTGTTTTTTATCCCTCGGTGAGCTCGGGACGTGCCGTAACAAAAATAAACATTGTTGATACGCCCGGACACGCCGACTTTGGTTCGGAAGTTGAGCGCGTTTTACGTTCAATTGACTCTGTTCTTCTTGTTGTAGACGCTCAGGAGGGTCCGATGCCGCAAACCCGCTTTGTCCTGAAAAAATCTCTTGAGCTCGGACTACGCCCAATTGTTGTTATTAATAAAATTGACAAACCTGCCGCCGATCCCGCGCAATGCGAGGAGCAGGTTTTAGAACTCTTTCTTGAACTTGGCGCAAATGATGAGCAGGCGGATTTTCCAATTGTGTATGCTATCGGACGCTCGGGCATCGCAAAGAAAAATCTTACAGATGACTCAAATGACCTGACCCCACTCTTGGAAACCATTCTTACTCATGTAGCGCCCGCATCAACAGCGTCTTCCGAGGCCTATCTGCGTCTTCAACCCTTCAACCTCGGATATGATAATTTTCTGGGTCGGCTTGCCGTGGCACGCATATATGAAGGCGAGATCGCACTTAATCAAAGCGTTTTTATACGAAAGACGACTGGCGAGACGCGCCCCGGAAAGATCACGAAGATTTTTACCTTTAAGGGTCTACAGAGAATAGAGGTGGAGCGCGCAAGCGCGGGTGATATCGTCATGATTGCCGGTTTGCCTGATATTGATATCGGTGAGACCGTTACGACACATGCCGATGCGGAGCCACTGGAAGCAATTTCCGTTGATGAGCCGACTATTGTTCTCTATTTCCTGACAAACAACTCTCCGTTTGCGGGGCGTGATGGAAAATATGTAACATCACGCCAACTGCGTGAGCGATTAGAGCGCGAGCTTGAGGTGAATGTCGGATTGCGCGTAGAGTTCAGCTCCTCTGACTCCTTTAAGGTGTCCGGACGAGGTGAACTCCACATCGCAATACTGCTTGAAAATATGCGGCGAGAGGGATATGAGTTGCAGGTCTCCCAGCCGCAGGTCATTATCCGTGAAGAGAACGGGAAGAAAATTGAGCCGTTTGAAGAGGTTGTCGTTGATGTGCCAAACGAGAACCAGGGCGCGGTCATTGAGCGCCTCGGTAAGCGCGGCTTCACCTTGCAAAAGATGCAATCCGCGGAGAGGACGGTGCGGATTTTGTTTGAGGGGCCTACCCGCGGACTGTTGGGATACCGCAACCAGTTTATCATTGATACAAAAGGTGAAGGAATTATTTCTTCGCACGTTATTGGTTTCCGTCAATATGCCGGTGAAATTCGCAAGCGCACTGTCGGCTCAATGGTTTCGGCGGTAACCGGCAAGGCGCTTGGCTATGCGCTTTGGAATCTGCAGGAGCGGGGGGTGCTTTATATCACTCCGAATACAGAGGTATACGAAGGAATGGTTATCGGCAACACCTCAAAAGGAGTGGAAATGGCGGTCAATCCCCTCAAGGGAAAACAGCTCACCAATATGCGCGCATCCGGTTCTGATGATGCGATTGGGCTCATCCCGCCATATGAGCTTACAATTGAGCGCGGCCTTGAAATTATGTCTGATGATGAATATATGGAAATCACTCCGAAAGATGTGCGCTTGCGTAAACAGCACCTCACCGAATCCGACAGAATACGAACGCGGCGAAAAGGGACAAATCCAAAATAAATCTTTATAATAAGGCGGTGCAGGGGCCTAATCTGCAATACATATGTTGAGAACACCCAAAGAAATAATTCAGGCGCTTGTTGCGGATTCTGACATTATAATCAACGGCACGCGATCCTGGGACATTCGGGTCCATAATGATACATTTTTTGAGCGTGTTATTAGCGGAGGATCGCTTGGTCTCGGAGAGTCGTATATGGATGGATGGTGGGATGTTGAGCACCTTGATGAGTTTTTTTCAAAAATTCTAAGAAGCGGCCTTGAGAAAAGAGCGCGGCGCAGTCCACAAATGGCGCTGTATTATCTGCGCGGTAAGATTTTTAATGTCCAAAAATCGCGCGCGTTTCATATTGGAGAACATCATTATGACATCGGAAATGACCTGTACGCCGCAATGCTTGATAAGCGCATGGCATACACATGCGGATATTGGAACGGCAATCCGCCGGCTGGCGGACTTGATGAGGCGCAGGAGGCAAAGCTTGACCTTGTATGCAGAAAACTCAATCTGAAGAGAGGCCAGCGGGTGCTGGATATCGGCTCGGGGTGGGGCAGTTTCATAAAATTTGCCGCCGAGCGATACGGCGCTCACTGTATAGGAGTTACCGTCTCCAAAGAGCAGGCGGAATACGCAAATGCAACACGGAGTAATCTGCCGATAGAGACTCGCTTACAAGACTATCGCGACGTAAATGAGAAGTTTGACCATATTGTATCACTGGGAATGTTTGAGCATGTCGGGTACAAAAATTACAAGACCTATATGAAGAAAGTCAGTTCAATGCTTACGGATGACGGTCTTTTTCTTCTCCACACAATCGGCGGAAATAAATCCGTTGCTGGGTTTGACCCATGGATTGAAAAATATATCTTTCCCAACTCCATGCTTCCGTCAGTACGGCAAATAGCTGGGGCGGCTGAAGATTTTTTTGTAATGGAGGATTGGCATAATTTCGGCATGGATTATGATGCGACACTCATGCATTGGTACAAAAACTTCAATGCTCATTGGCCGGCATTTCAGCAGAAATACGGCGACCGATTTTACCGAATGTGGAAGTACTATTTTCTCGTCTCCGCCGGCTCCTTTCGCTCCCGTAAAAACCAACTATGGCAAATCGTTTTTTCTAAAAAAGGCGCGCGAGGAGGATATCAATCAATTAGATAAACCCTCTACCTGGAATTTCAACAAAATTTTTTCTGGAGTAATATGGAGGCATGGAGCCATTAGCGTCAAAAATTAGGCCGAAAACTCTTGATGAGTTTATTGGACAGGAGCATCTTGTGGGCATGAATAAGCCGCTCGCTGTTGCTATTAGTGATAAACACCTTTTCTCATTCATCTTATGGGGCCCGCCGGGAGTGGGAAAAACGACGCTTGCGCGGATATACGCGCATACACTCAACGCACGCTTTCATGAACTCTCTGCCGTGTCTGCGGGGAAAGATGACATTAGGGCAATTATTGAAGACGGGAGAAGAGCGGCTACATCGCTTATGGGTAACACAGATCATCCGAACATTTTATTCCTTGACGAAATCCATCGCTTCAACAAAGCACAACAAGACTTTCTTCTCCCCTTTGTAGAGAACGGAGAGATTGTACTTATCGGCGCGACGACAGAAAATCCAAGCTTTGAGGTCATCCCCGCCCTTCTCTCTCGTTGCCGCGTATTTGTACTCAATGAACTTTCCGCAGAAGAAATGACACTGGTAATCGCGCGTACCGGACTCTCATTAAGCACAAAAGCGCAGGAGTGGCTTATCGCAATGGCAAATGGCGACGCGCGCCAGGCGATTGCAATGCTTGAAAATACAGCGCAGTTTTATAAAAAAATCACTATTGAAACACTAAAAAATACTCTCCAATCAAAACACCTCCGATATGACAAAAAAGGCGAGGAGCACCACAATACTATAAGCGCGTTTATTAAAAGTATGCGCGCAAGCCAGCCAGACGCGGCGCTTTATTATTTAGCGCGCATGATTAACGCAGGTGAAGATCCGAAATTCATAGCGCGACGAATGGTCATTTTTGCGAGTGAGGATATTGGTCTCGCCCAATCAACCGCACTTGTTGTAGCCAATGAGGTGTTTCGCGCGGTTGAGTCAATTGGATTGCCGGAGTGTGGCATTAATCTCGCGCACGGCGTTGTCTACCTTTCTCAATGCAAAAAAGATCGGAGCGCCTACGACGCATATGTGGCGGCGATGGCTGACAGCAAGGCGTACGGAAATCTCCCAATCCCCCTCCTTATTCGGAACGCACCGACAAAGCTTATGAAGGAGTTGGAGTATGGGGCGGGATATGAAAAATATACAAAAGAAGATTTGCTTCCGAATAGACTCAAAAACAAAAAATACTTTGCCTGTGAATAAAAATACCCGCCTATGGTTTTCTTTATTAGTAAAACGATATCTCTCTATTAAGATATCGCCGGATCGCGAGGAAGCTTGAGGCAACTCCAAGTGTAATGCCAAAAAGAAGCTGATAGCCGAAGAGCCCCCCTATATTTGCCATATAGTAGTTCCACATATCAAGTCCGGGAATGAATGAATCAAGGTAAGGAACGAGGAGAAATAGAACCGGCGAAAACATAAGAATGCTTATACCTCCTGCAATAATGCCGTAAAAAACTCCCTCAATAATATACGGAGTGCGGATAAACCAGTTTGACGCTCCGACGAGCCGCATAATCTTAATTTCCTCGCGATTTGAATAAATCGCCAGGCGAATCGTATTGAATACAACAAGACCGGCAATAAAAGAAAGCAATATCGCCAATATCAGCCCGCCGCTCCGCACCGTATCAATAATTGATGCGAGACGCTCAATAACAACTTGATTTTGCGTGAATGAAACTTTTTCAATAATGTTTGTGAGACTTTCGTTATTCAGATATGAGGCGATTATTGCATACTCGCGCGGGTTGTACGCCTTTATATTTAGGGATGCGGGAAGAGGGTTCTCCGACACCTCCTCCAACGCTTGCGAAATTGTCGCATCGTCTTTGTGCCGCTCCTTGAATATCTCAAGCGCCGCGCTTCGGGAAATATATTCAACGGCCTGAACCTCGCCGAGCGTCTCAAGCGACCGCTTGATGCGAAGAATTTCATCCTCTGGAGAATTTGTTTTGAAATATACGCTAATATCTATCTTGTCCTGGATAGATGTTAATGCCGCTCTCGTAATATGTCCGAAAACAATAAGATTCAAAAACACAAGAAGGGCGAGTGTCATCACGCCGATAGTCGCCGTTGAAAGCAGTCCATTGCGCAGAAAATTCTGTTTTGCGTACTTTATAACTCTGTAAAAAAATGTGAACATATTTTTGAAAACTATTTATACAAGAATGTACTTCCCATTTTCTTCATCGCGTATTACGCGCCCGTTATCAATCGTAACTACGCGCTTCTTGAGAGAATTTACAATATCCCTCCCATGCGTTGCAAGTATAAGCGTTGTCCCAAGCTCGTTTATTTTCAAGAGAAGCTTGGTAATTTCCGCCGTATTGAATGGGTCAAGGTTTCCCGTCGGCTCATCCGCAACCACAATTTCCGGACGATGTATCATCGCCCGCGCTATCGCAACCCGTTGTTTTTCCCCGCCCGATAATTCATGTGGCAGATTATTCATCTTATTCCCAAGCCCTACCATATCAAGCGCCTGCGGCACAAGCTCTTCAATCTCTGATTGTGAATAATTTGCAACCTCAAGCGCAAACGTAACATTTTCATACGCGGTTCGCGCTGGAAGAAGACGAAAATCCTGAAATATAATGCCGATATGCCGACGGAGACGATACAGCTCGCTCTGCCGCACCTTTCCCACCTCATATTTATCAAAAATAACCCGCCCCTTTGTCGGCTTCTCCTCTCCCGTTATCAGCTTAATGATCGTTGATTTCCCTGCGCCCGATTTTCCGACAATTGATACAAACTCTCCCTGCTTTATATCAAAGCTCACATCTATAAGTACGGCGTGGCCATTATACTGGCGGGAGACATTCTGAAATGAAATCATATGAGTTTTTTTATTGTAGAGAATCTTACCTCATTATGCAATCACCCTATACGTTTATAACTTCTCCCTAACTCTCGCTGACATCCTTCTTCTTATCAAAAAGCTCTGCCTCAATAAACTCCTCCAAATTTCCATCAAGGACGTCCCCGATGCGGGAGGTTTCTACGCCGGTGCGATGGTCTTTGACAAGCTGATACGGATTAAAGACATATGAGCGTATTTGGCTCCCCCACTCCGGTTTCGCGCTTACCTTCAATGCTCCAATCTCCTCTGCCTGATGCTTTTCCATAAGCTTGATTAATTTTGCCTTTAGCAAGTCCATCGCGATTTCCTTGTTCCGCCCCTGCGAACGCTCCGCTTGGGATGTTGATGTTATTCCCGTTGGCGTATGTGTAACACGCACAGCCGTTTCCACCTTATTCACATTCTGCCCTCCAGGTCCCGACGAACGGAAAAACGAAACATTAATGTCATCATCAGGGATAACAATTTTCTCCGCATCAACCCGTCTGATTTCTGGCAATACCTCAACAAGCGCGAATGATGTATGGCGTAGTTTTTTTGCGGAAAACGGTGATATGCGAACAAGGCGATGCACTCCAGATTCGTTTTTTAGGTACCCATAGGCATACGAGCCGACTATGTGCATCGTATTATCGGCAATGTGTTTAACACTCCATCCGCGCGTCTCGGCATACTTTTCATACATCTTTCCGAGTATATTTGCCCAATCGGATGCATCATCTCCACCAGCGCCCGGCGATATGGAAATAAACGTACTCTCTTTATCGTATGCACCCGAAAGCACCTCTTCCCTCTCAATATCACGATATTTTCGCTTTACTTCGTGAAATACACCCTCATCGTGCTCAACAATAAGAAGGTCTATCCCCTCTTCCACCTCGGAGAACCTTCCAAGAAAATCTCGGAGCTCTCCCGCCTCTTTGTTCTTTTCTTCTGCGACTTTGCGCTTTTCCCAGATACTTGGGTCTGCAAGCTCGTACTCAAGCTCCTTGAGTTTGTTTTTCTTTCCCTCTACGTCAAAGCCGCCCGCCTAAACGGCGGGCATCTTCTTGCAATTCTTTTATTTGTTCTTTGATGTTTTCTTTCATATTAAAATAATTTACCCCTTTTGAGCCACCTCCCGGATTTGAACCGGGGACCTTTGCTTTATCCCGATGTTTTAAAATTTTGCCTTGGAGCCAGTGGCCGGATTCGAACCGGCGACCTTTGCTTTACGAAAGCACTGCTCTGCCAACTGAGCTACACTGGCAAAATTTTTTAGAACATCGTGGACTCTCGATATTGTAACGAAATTGAAGATTTCGACAATATCGGAGCGAAAGCACTCTGCCCTGCCTCCCCTCTTTTTAAAGCATCTACTGCATCCTGACAAGTTAATGACAGCTCATGCCACCATCCATTGAACTATCTCTCTAATAAAATAGGCCGACAACAGCACCCACTAGATAGGCAACTGCGGCGGCAATACCTCCAACAAGCAGCATCTCTGCTCCTGATGAAATCAATTTCTGACCGGTAAAAAATGAGCGCGATGCCCCGACGATAAAGAGCGCGGCTCCCGTCGCCATAATAGAAAATGCAAAAATATTCCCCTCCTTAAGTAAAAGAAATGGAAGGAGTGGCAGAAGTCCCATGCTCACAAATGAAAAAAATGTAATAAGAGCTGGCGTAATCTCGCTCCCCCTATGGATATGCATTGTCGCATCTTTTTCCCGAAGCGCACGCATGTGTTCAGAGCGACTCCCCAAATAATTGCTTGCCGCCATAGAAAATCCATCTGCAAAAAGATTCGCAATGCCAATAATTATAATTACTGATGAGGAGAGAGCTGCTCCGGAGGCGCCGGCAACGACGGCGAATGTCGTAATGATGCCGTCATTTGCGCCATAAACAATATCTTTGATATAATTTCCTATAGTTTGCATCTTTTCATTTTCAGTCTACAGTATACCACGATAATATAGGCTCTATCTACAATGCTATTACTCCTTATCACTATCTTCTCCCTCTTCGGGGGAATTTTTTCAACAATTGGTGGCGTCATCCTTCTCGCTAAAGAGGAGTGGGCGCGGAAGATATCAATTTATCTCGTCAGCATTGCAGCGGGCGTATTATTTGCTACCGCCTTTTTTCATCTCTTTCCCGAAGCATCAGAGCTTCTTCTTAGTGAAGGAAGGAGTATGTCGTTTATCTTTGCCCTCATGGCGTCCGGATTTCTTTTTTTCTTCGCAATAGAGGGTATCCTTTCAAATCTTCATTATCATCACTATGGCGTACAAAAAGAACACCATCATCCAGAAAAACACGGGCATGTTCACGCAACGCCATGGCTTCTTATTATCGGCGATTCAATTCATAACTTTATTGACGGCATCATCATTACAACAACATTTTTTGCCAGCATCCCGCTTGGCATCGCAACGGCGATCGCTATCGCGGCGCACGAGATACCGCAAGAGATTGGCGACTTCTCTGTTATGCTTCACGCAGGATGGGGGCGCATGAAGGTACTCGGCTGGAATCTCGCCGCCGCTCTTATGACAACTGTTGGCGCACTTATTGCGTTTCCGTTCCGCGCATCAATTGAGCCGGCGCTCGGCTATCTCCTCGCCTTTACCGGAGGACTTTTCCTTTACATCTCCGCCTCTGATCTCATCCCCGAACTCTACCACTACTCTCGACGAGATAAACTTGTCATGACAATCCCCTTCTTTGCGTTTGGCATCGCCATCTCACTTTTTGTCGGCATGTTCGTTGGCTAGCCACGGCGATACTCTTTTACTGTATTCGCGGAAAGAGTGCGAGCTTCTCATCTCGGCCCGAGGCCGACCAGCCTTGGGCTGGCGTTTTACTGCCTCTTTGAATCTGTTTCCGATATTCGTCTGCCCGCCGGATTTTTTCCGGCAATACTGGACGGAAAAGATCTGCAACTTCGGCAATGCCATATACCAACGTCTGGAGCACGCGCAATAGCTCTTTGCCATTCTCCTCTTTTGCAAGAATCCATGGCTCTGTTTTATTAATATACTGGTCAAGTATCTTAATCGACGCAAACGCATCAAGAAGCGCATCGTGAATTTTATACTCCTCCATGTTCTTCTCATATCTTGTCCTGTGCATCGCCAACTCTTTCCGCACCTCTTCGTCCGCCGACCCCTCCATCAACTCACTAAAATTACCGTTATTGTATTTTCCGATTATTGAGTAGACACGTTCAAAGATATTCCCTACGCCATTGGCTAAGTCGCTATTGTATTTTTGCGTGAATTCATCTGCTCTAATATCCCCATGCTCCACCGCGGAAAATTGTGACACAGCAAGATATCGCGCCGCATCGGAGCCAAACCGCTCTATTAGGTCTATCGGGTCAATAACGTTGCCGACCGTCTTTGATATCTTCTCGCCGTTGATTGTAAAGAGACCATGAATAAAAATATTCTGTGGAAGCGGTTCGCCAATGGCCAGGAGCAGTGCGGGCCAAAAAATTGTGTGAAATTTATTTATCTCCGCTCCGATAATCTGAACATCGGCTGGCCAGTAATTTTTATAGTTTTCGCCATTCGGAAATCCGAGCGCCGTTATATAATTCATTAACGCCTCCACCCATACATAAATAACCTGCTCCTCATCAAAAGGAACGGGGATGCCCCACTTCACAGTTTCTCTACTAACAGAGAAGTCGCCCAATCCAGATTCAATAAATTTGAGCGTCTCGTTCTTTCTACTCTCCGGCAAGATACGGATATCATCCTTCCGAATTTTTTCCGCAAGAATACCGAGATATTTTTCCAGTCTAAAAAAATAATTTCTCTCCTTGAGGTGCTCTGGTGCTGTTTTATGATCCGGACATTTTCCGTCAACAAGCTCTTTTTCTGTGATAAATTTTTCACATCCGATGCAATAGAGCCCCTCATATTCGCCTTCATAAATGTCGCCGTTCTCTTTAAGGCGCGTGACAAATTCTTGTACGCCGTTTTTATGCTCTTCTGAAGTTGTGCGAATGAATTTTGTGTACTCTACGCCAAGTCGGCGCCATACATCTTGATATTCAGCAGATATCTCATCTACATACTCTTGCGGTTGCTTCCCCGCCTCTTCTGCATTTTTGGCAATTTTTGCGCCGTGTTCATCCATCCCCGCGAGGAAAAAGACATCTCTTCCCTTTTGCTTATAGTATCGGGCAAGAATATCCGCGTAGATGGTTGTAAATGCGTGGCCAATATGCGGCTTTCCACTTGCATAATATATGGGTGTTGTGATGTAGAATGTGTTTTTCATGAAATTATTACTCTTAAGCTTATTTATACTACCATCGTCTCAAGAATCAAACTACCGAAATGAGCCGCTACTTTTTTGCTTTTTATGATAGGGGGGTATAATAAAAATATTAGCAACACATATGCCAGAGATTATTGATATATACGGAAATAAAAAGTCAATTTCTTGTATTGCGTGTGCCATTCAGAGCGGAGAAGCAGAAACTCCGGGCGGAGTTATCGCTGAATCGGAGTATTTTCGCGCAGAGGCGGATTACGAATACCCGATTCCCGGGTTCGTTATTATCGTATCTAAAAGACATTTTTTCGGGATTGACGAGATGAGCGCCAATGAACAAACGGATTTTATTGGTTTCGTTTGCAGTGTGCGTAGAGCAATGCGGAAGGCGCTTAACATCGAACACGTGCACATTGTCCTTGAAGAAGACACGACTTCTAGCCATTTCCATCTCTGGATATTCCCCCGTTATGCGTGGATGGAAAAACAGTTCGGCAAGAAGATTGAGTCGGTAAAACCGATTATGGAATATGCAAAACAACACCTTACCTTGCCAAAACATCTTACGGCAGTTGAACGAGCGGTTGTAAAATTACGAGATTTGCTTGGGTATGAGAAAACTAAAGATTAGCATTATAAACCAATTTGTTTAATTAAGGATTTCGTTTCACCAAGATACTCTTTTTGTTTATCTGGCTTGTGTGTCCATTTCGGGACTTCGGGCAATACTTTTAGATAGTAAAGCAAAACATACGGCAAATAACGTTTATCAAAAGTTTCTGAAATTATTTGATTCTTAGAATATCCTTCCTTGAAGACTTTTCTTTGACTGTCGGTTTTATAGACTCTATATAGCAGCACTGCCAATTCTTCTTCGCTGTGACCAAAACTTGCCCATTCCCAGTCAATAATTCCGTTAATTCTATTGTTTTCAACAATAATATTTCCAAAACCATAATTACCGTGCAGAAGAGATGGATTTACATCTCCGTCAAAGAGGGAGTTATTTAAATAAAAATCTTTTATTCTCGGAATCACCTCCGCATCTAAAACTTTAGACTCAAGCAATTCATCTGACACTTTATTAATTCTGTTAGAAATATCATTTTTAAGACCGGGGTACCTTTCCTCCCCAGGCAGGATTACATCTTTCGGCCGTAGATGATGAATCTTGTCAAGAACTCCCCCCATTTGTTCCAAGAGCTCGTCTTGTGTTTTTTGATCTAAATTCTCCCATAGTGTATCAAGCGACTCCCCATGAATTTGTTTATAAATCAAGTATGGATAATTTATAATCTCTCGAGAATCGTCAAGGGCAATAGCCGAGGGGACTGGAATATTTGATTCAGCCAACGCTTCATAAACCGCAAATTCTTTTTCAAGTTTCGGCAAGTCTGGATGAGCAGTATTAATTTTAAAAACGTACTCGTCATTTAGTGAGAAAACATCATTAACCATGCCCTGCTCAAAGCGTTTGATATTCTCAACAGAACCTAATTTGAATTTCTCAAAAACTTTTTGTGCTACAACTTCTTCCAATTGAAATTTACGATACATAGTTTCTATCTTTTTCTTATTCATGTATTTCTTGTTCTTTTTTCGGCAACGAAAAAGACTCTACTATGCTTAATAAATTTAATGCCGGTTTTCTTTTGTGCTGTTTGGCTCGCTTGCTTATAGATTTGAATCCTCTGTTTGTCTGAAATTCCTGGCAACCAGGGACGCAAGCGCCCAGGGATGTTTAGGGTTGTGTTAGTTGCTTCATCTATCGATATCCACTTATCTATCGAAATTGTTTCATTGACAGCAAAGCGACTCTTAATAGTCAGTTCTCTGTATGTGTCTAATAAATCTTCATCCGGCCATTTTGGAAATCTATATATAGCACCAATTTTTTTAACAAGCCGCTTTAATTCTTTTTCGTTTATGGTTAAGAATTCTTTTGAAATTTTGTCATGAATACCTTTTGTAGACACATCAAAAATAAGAACTCCTCCGGGCTTTAAGATTTTATAGCATCCTTTTAAAAATTCTTGCTTGCGTTCAATATAAATATGAAACCCGTTCAGACAAAAAATCGCATCAACTTTTTCTGGAATCAATTTACCAATATCCCCAGCATCTCCAACCTTAAAAACGCCATTCTGAGATATAGTTGATATGTTTTCTTCTGCAGCCTTTATCATCTCAGAATTTATATCAACGAGATACGGCTTTCTCCCAAAGCCACTTTGGATTATCGTTCGTGTCATCTCTCCCGTACCACAGGGTACATCAACAAAGACAGAATCCTCATTTAAATGTCCCCACTTAACAAGTAGGCTTGCGTATTCTTTAAAATATTCTTTCCTGACCTCAGAGACCTTAGCAACCTCTTTTTGATTCTCCACATAGCTTGATCTTTCAATAAGCTTCAAAACATCTTCTCTTCGATAACGTCGGTCTTTTCTGACACCAAATCTAACTGCCCGCAGTAAGCCATTCTTGTCCCATTGCCTAAGGGTATTGGGGTGACACCCCAATAATTCGCTGGTCTGTTTTAAAGTTAATAGGGATAATTCTGTATTTATTTTCTTATCTATGCTTATCATAAGTTGACATTAGCATACACTAAACTTTAATACAATGCCTCCAAAAGAACTGATGTGGTTTATCCATTGCCTTATATTTGAGCGGAATACGGGAATTCCTGCCTGCCTGCAGGCAGGGAACCCTCATTTTGAGCGGGCGACCGGACTTGAACCGGCGACCTTCTGCTTGGCCCCGCGACAATTTTGCTACTAATGAGCGGATGAAGGGAATTGAACCCTCGACTCGACCTTGGGAAGGTCGCGTATTACCACTATACTACACCCGCAAAAATTTATTCTTGCTCATCCTGCTCGTATACGACATCTCCGTTTCTCCACGTAATGCCCGAATAGAGAATTGAAACACGCGCCGATGCGCGCGAATCCGAAAGCCATTTGTCAATGCTTCTCTCCTCCTCCATAAGACGGCTCTCCAAGATTTCTTCTGCCGCCTGTGGCACTAAAAATAGATTTTCGTATGTTTTGAATTCAATGCCGTAGAGTGTGGCCGCTGATTCTTTGAACGCATCATCTGATCGCATTGCCGATAACCTTTCTTCTACTGCTCGCTTCCAACCCCTTCCAAGGCGCCGTTTGAGTTCGCGGCGAATTAATGCGGCGTTGATCGTATGATTAAGTGCCGCGCGGCGCATCTCCCTTTCACCATTTGCATCAACAAGACGCACGATATTTCCACCGTATGTTTTTATCGCAGTGATGTAGTAGCGAAATGCGGCGTCATATTCAGCTTCAACGCGCCATTTGCTGATGGGCCACACACCAACAAACGCAATGGGATACATCCCCGTTGAAAACATGGCCGCCACACCTATTATGGCGAGACTTGCCCCAAAAATGCTGACCGCGTGCTTTTTTCTCATCCCGTTAGAGATAGGAAACGCCTCATGCGGTTTTTAAGATAGCGTTTGCCAACACCTGATTTAAGATATTTTTCTCTCGACTTTGCATCTTCTTCGTCTAAACACGCTTCATAATATATCAATGCCCAAGGGACGCCAGTTTTTGTCCATGTGGACTGCTTGCTATTATGCTGCATGAGGCGTTTCCGTAGGTTGCTTGTACTTCCTGCGTACCATCTATTGCCTTTACTGTTTTCTATCACGTAAGTATAAAACATAAGGCTTTAATCTCTAACGGGACTCATCATTGATCCCTCGGCACAACAATTATTGTATGCTGTCCCCTTCTTTTTACATTCAGAAGCTCGCGCGCCTTCTTCTCCAGATTATCGGGATTCGCATAATACGTAATATCAGAGAGCAACCCCCTGTTCTCATCTTCTACCGTCTCACTGCTTGAATTAATCTCGGCAAGCACATCCTGCTCATCGGAAAGCTTTTGGGAAAATTGATACCCTTGCATTGTTATTGCGCCAAAAAGAACTATCAGTACGGCTACTATTCCAGTACGAAATATATATATGGCAAGGGTGCGAGGCATGTGAGTGTTTTTTCTATTATACTCCGCGCCGGATTATCAACAATCCCCACATATTCCCGCAACCAGCTCTGCTATTTTTTGAGTAGCTCCTTAAACACATTGGACGGGATTGACACTCTTCCCCTCCCCGTGAGGCGTTTTTTTCCCTCTTTCTGCTTTTTCCATAACTTCATTTTTCGCGTTCTATCTCCTCCGTAAAGATATCCTGTTACGTCTTTCTTCATTGCCGGAATTGTTTCTCGTGCGATTATTCTTCCCCGCGCAAGCGCCTGTAACGCCTGTGGAAATTGTTGTCGCGGAAGAAGATCTTTCAATTTCTTCACCATTTCTCTTCCCTCGCGGTCAACTTCATCATCGGCGACAATGCGTGTCAGCCCCGGAACCGGCTCGCCGGCAATATGAATTTCAAGCTTCTCAACATTTGCCGGCTCTTCTCCGATTAGCGTATAGGTAAACGAGGCGAACCCGCCGGATATTGACTTCACCTTGTCATCAAAATCCTGCATAAGGTCGCTGACGGGGATTTTCGCCGTAATCACCGCTCTGTCCGCAAACGAATGCATCTCAATATTAGAAAGATGAAATCTCTCCTTAAGACGAAGAATACTGCTCGCGTGCTCCGGCGGCGTGAGCACCTCCAGCCGCGCCATTGGCTGAAGAATGCTCTGCTGACTTTCATCTGGAAATTCATTTGGGTTTTGTATAACCTTTTCCGTGCCATTGTGCCGAACAGTATAGGCAACCGAGGGGAAGCTGGTAACGACACCGACGCCGAACTCACGCTCAAGGCGCTGAACCGTTATTTCAAAATGAAGCCGTCCAAGAAATCCGCACTTAAATCCCCTACCGAGAACCGGACTGAAATCAGAGCTGAATGTAAGCGCGTAATCGTTAAGGCGAAGACGCTGAAGCGCGACCTTCAGCGCCTCATACTCCATATCGCCCGATGCGCCCGCCCGCTTTGATGCCGTATCGCGCGCGGCCCCTTCGGGATCGGGATAAAGAGAGACGAATACTACCGGTTGTGGCTCCGTATAGCCGGGAAGCGCCTCTCCGCCATTTGGCGGACCGATAGTGTCCCCAATCTTAATCATCTCCGCATCTTTGATTCCGGTCGCAACCCATCCAATCGCCCCCGCCTCCAACGCACTGCATTGCTTCAGCTCCGGCGTGAATATGCCAACCTCCTTTATTATGAATTTTTCATCCGCCGCCATAAGATGCGCCGACATTCCCGCCGCTATTTTTCCGCCAAACATACGCACATACGCGATAACCCCCTTGTGCTCATCATAATGAGAATCAAAAATGAGCGCTTGAATTTGGCCATGCCCCGCAATGCGGGGTTCGGGAACCGCATGAATTACTTTTTCAATAAGCTCCGCAACTCCCTCGCTTGTCTTTGCTGAAATACGTAAAATCTCATTTTCTGAACATCCCATAAGCGCGGCTAATCCCGAAATATGTCTTTCAATGTGCTGGGGGTTAAGGTCTATCTTATTAACGGCGCCGACAATGTGAAGCCCCACATTCTTGGCCGCATAAAAATTCGCAATTGTCTGCGCTTGAATTCCCTGCATTCCGTCAATAAGAAGCACCGCACCCTCAACCGCGGCGAGTGAGCGCGACACCTCATATGAAAAATCACTGTGTCCGGGAGTATCAATTAAATTGAGAATATACTCCTCGCCATTAAGCCAATAATGCATTTGCGTCGGCGCCATTTTTATCGTAATACCACGCTCACGCTCAAGCTCAAGCTGATCCAGATATTGAGCCCTCATTTTCCGCGCCTCCACCGCTTTTGTGATTTCAATCATCCGGTCAGCAAGCGTGGATTTCCCATGGTCAATGTGGGCTACAATAACAAAGTTTCGTATATTGGCCATAACTTTCAAGTAATTAGCTTATAGCTTTCACAGCAAAAAACAAAATATGACATTCCAACATTCTTGAGAATGTTGGAATGTCATATTTTGTTTTCATTCCAATACTACATCTTCTCCATTGTGAGAGAGAGGACTATTCTCTTGTTTGGATTTTCATTTTCGTATAAAAATATTGAATCCTGCGACTCTCTCCACCGATAGCCAGGCGGCGCCTCAATGGAAAGCTCTATGCCGCCGCGCACTCCGGACTGTTTATCAAAGACAAATTGATACGACACATTTTCACCAATATCAACGCGCGCCCCGCTCTCATACAAAAACTCAAGCGTCCCCGTTGTTCCCGGCTTGATAATTTTCCATGCATCAAACACCGCCTTTCCAAACTCTTCTCCCACCTCGTCGGCGCGCGCGATATCCGGATCAACACGGTATCCATTCTTCTCATAATCAATCGGCGCGCGTATTTTGCGTATGACCCCGCCACGGGACTCTATAAGCCGGAAGCTGGGCGGAGTGTATACGCGTAGATAATTTTTATTATCTACGTTATACAGCCATAATTTTTCATTCCCACCAGAATGTGTTCGCGTAATAACGAGCTCATTTTGCACCATTCCCGCAATATCAATGCTACTGCGGAGCGCAATGTTTTGACGCACAAAAACATCTGTCTTCCCGCCGGCAATATTGGCATTTACCACTGCAAGATAATCGCCATTATAATCATTCGGTAGCTCATATACCGCTCCATCAAATTCATAATAGTGAAGGAAGCTCTGTATCACGCTATTTTCAAAATAGAGCATGATATCTTTTTGCGAGAGATGGCGGCTGATTGCCTGAATAAATTCATTCTTTCCCACATCATTAAGTTCATGCAGACGGCTTATCACAATAGGCGTAAGGTCGCGCAATATTTGCTTTGGCGCGCCTCTTGCCTTGCTCGGTCCCGCCTCAACCTCTGCCTGTATATCGGAGAGAAAATTTTCCTTCGCAAGCGTCATCCCGTACTCGGGAAGCTCAATTGGGCCGATTATATCAAACGCGCTCGCGATAACATCAGTATTTATTGCAATAACACCATCAAATGATGCGGCTTCTTTTTGGTATATATCCGATTCTTCAAGGAGCGCGACAACTTTTTGAGCAGAGACGGAAAAGTCAAAAAACCAATTCGCGTCTCTCGCGCCGAGCGATGTAGTAATCAACTGAAGAGGTTTCGGCGGAACAATTTTCTCTTCCAATTGCCCGTCCGGATAGTAAATGTCATATACTTCAATTTCCTCAAGCCCTCCGTTGCGAATCGTTATATCCGCAAAACTCCCTACGAACCCTCCCGCCGGGCGGATTTCCGAAGGGTTTTGGAACAATACGATAACGCGCATTGGAACGGGTGTGCGCAGGAGCGGGATAAGCGTATCAAGAAGCTCTCTCCCTCTGTCAATATCTGCGAGCGTTGATAGTATCCGTCCATTGTTTATCAATGGGTATATAAACTTAATTTCCGATGCCATTGCGAGAAGCGCCCTTCCGCCATCATCAAGAATACCAATATCATTCCGTATTGATTCCAACAGCTGAACAAACTTTTCACCTTCTCCATTGAAAAACAATGAGGCGCCCTCGCTCTTAAGAATTTCAAGCTTTTCATTGAGAGTAATTGATGCGCTTGTAATGCCTTCAAGTTGTTCAATTGCATCGGGGATAATTTTTGCTTTCGGCCAAAGCACGCCGAGGACATTCGCCGCTCGCCATATTCCATATGTCTTCCCCTGCTCTTTAATTTTGACCACATCCTCTTTCGCCGCGCGAAGCGATGAGTCAGCGGAGTGATTATCAAGCCGCATGAGCGCCGCTAATGATATGCTGATATTTTCCTTGAAGGAGGTGGCGGTGGCCACGAAGTCGTTTTGAGAATACGCGATTATCCCAACATACGAAGCGATAGCAATCATTATTACTCCCGCAAACGCTGCGCCAAAGCGAATACTCCGCCTTCTTCGCGGCGTGCGTTCCCGCTTTTTTTTACGGGCAACAACAAAATCTCTCCGTAGCGGCGATGACGCCAATACCACCCCTGCGGGCGGTTTTATATCTATCATCACCGATGAAATATTTTTTCGCGGGATGCGCTTCATATAAAAAGAATCGCGAAGTGGTGACCATAAAGACCCCGAGTAACGCAACTCCTCACATATAATGATACCATACTCCCCCTATACCGCCGTTGGGTCGGTGAATAGAATAAGAGCTGTTTTCCATAAAATAGCGGCGTCAAGCCGGAGCGATATATGCGTAAGATAGAAGTGGTCAAGTTCAAGCTCGCGCAGGAACGGCAGGCTTGACGCGCCGCTGACTTGCGACAATCCCGTTACGCCCGCCTTTGCCGAAAGAATCAATTTATATTCATCAGGATAACGGGCCGCCTCTTCCGGCTCATGAGGTCGCGGACCGACAAGCGCAAGCTCGCCCATAAGAACATTGAGTAATTGGGGCACCTCATCAATGCGGAATTTTCGCAAAATCTTTCCTGTTTTTGTCAGTCGCGGATCATTTCTCATTTTGAAAAACGGCCCGTCGTTCCGCTCGTTGAATCGCGATAATTGCGCCCGCATTCGCTGGGCTCCGGCGATCATCGTTCGGAACTTATACACGCGTATAATTTTTCTTCTGCTTATTCGGTCCAAGCGAATAAGCACGGGACCTGAAGACTCCATCTTAATCGCGCAATAAATAAGCGGCGTGAACGGGGCAATTAATAAAAGCCCCGCGCACGCGCCGATAATATCAATGCATCGCTTTGTGACAGGATAATATGTGTTGCCATCACTCATATCTGTCGGTATTGTACAATAGAATAAAGAGGTTAAGAATTTATTATGAAAATAGCACTTGTTCACGACTATCTCAACCAGCACGGCGGCGCTGAGAAAGTTCTTGAGGCGCTTGTTGAAATGTTTCCTTCGGCGCCGATTTATACTCTTCTCTATGACGCCAAACGAACCCTCGGACGGTTTGAGGGTCGTATTCATGCAACAAGCATTCTCGATCTTCCACTCGTGCGCGCACACCATCGGCCATTTATACCGCTCATGCCATTTGCGGCGCGACAACTTAATCTTAAAAATGACTATGATGTGATTATCTCTTCGTCTGCCGGATTCGGAAAAGGCATCTCTTATCGCGATACATTTCACATCTCCTACTGCCACACACCGCTCCGGTACGCATGGGAACCGCGCACATATTTTTCCGACCACCTCCCTCCGGCAATGCGCCTTGCCGCGCTTCCGGCTCTCGGATATCTACGCCATTGGGACAGGCGCGCGGGGCAACGCCCCGACATACTTATCGCAAACTCCCGCTTCATCGCCGAAAAGATTCGCATCTATTATGCACGGCAATCGCGCGTTATTTACCCGCCTGTAGATTGCGACCTTTTTTATCCAAATCCAACTGCGCCCCGAAAGGCCTATTTTCTTGCCGTCGGACGCCTTATGCACTACAAGCGATTTGACCTTATTGTACGAACATTCAATGAACTGCGCCTTCCGCTTCGCATCGTGGGTATAGGGCCGGAGTTTAATCGCCTCCGCCTGCTTAATACTTCGCCGAATACAACATTTCTTGGGTTCGCAAAAAATGAAGACGCGCTTCGCGAACTCTATAACGACGCGCACGCGCTAATCTTCCCGCAGGTTGAAGATTTTGGCCTTGTTGCTGCAGAGGCGATTGCGTGCGGTACGCCGGTAATTGCATATTCTGAAGGAGGCGCACGAGAGATAATCAACGAACGAAATGGCATTTTCTTTCATGCGCAAACTCCGACAGCACTCAAAGAGGCGATACGCACATTTATGAAGACGCATCTACACGCCTCAATCGTAAGAAGTACCGCTGTGCGTTTTTCTAAAGAGATGTTCAAAAATGGAATTGCGGAAGTTATTGAAAAGAATATTCATCATATTAAAAAATAAGATAGGATGGGCGGCTCCCCATACTATCTCTATATTAATTACTTTTAGCTAAGTGAAGTTACGCGGATTAGAATTATACGAATTTTGCCTTCCGCATATTTACTATATTAGCGCTCTCAACCAACGGTCCTCGGACCAAGGTAATTTGAGCTCATTGTAAACAAATTACTTGATCGGAAGCATTCTCCATAAGTAGACGATAAAACCCACTTAGATTTTCCCATTTCTTTTACTGAAGTCAATAGAGAGGTGTGAAAAAAATAGTGGAAGAGCTGTGGACAACCCCCTTATTTGAGTGGAAAACACTGGAATAAACTGGTTAAGCGGGATACTTTGGTGTTCGCAGAGATTTTTCCATTTTCATCATCTTCAGGGATTGCTTTACGAGCTTAAAATTCATCTCCTCTGGTTTTATTCCTGCCAATCTATTTTTTTCCTATAACCTGTATCCAGTTCGTATTTCCAGAGGGGTTAACTTCAGAAAATACAATCTCAAATCCTACATTTCGTAAATGTGATTCTATCTCACTGACCGTGAAGTAGCTGAAGAATACTTCATACGGATACCCGTAGTCATTTTTTGCCATTACCTCCTCTTCCGCTTCCTGCGATTTTTTCTCTTTGACTGCGATATATAGAGAGCCGCTTTTTTTTAATTTTTCCGCTATCTTCTTCAGATTCCCCACTGCTTCTTTTCTTGGTATATGAAGGAGAACAGCCTGCATAAAAATACCGTCAAACAGATACTCCAGTTTATCCACCTCACTCAAGTTGAGTGTGAGGAATGTACCTGACGGCACTTCTGTTTTAGCAATTTCAATCATCTTTTCCGCGAAATCAATCCCGACTACTCGCAACCCCCTTTCAATGAGATATTTTGACTTTGTACCCGCGCCGCAACCAATATCCAATACTAAATTATCTTTTTGTAGGAAAGAGATAAACGTATCCGTTCCCTCAATCCACCAATCATCTTGCTGGTGATCTCTATGCCAGTCCTTGGCTATTCGGTTATATGTTTCTCTTAGATTCATATTCTATTGCTACTTTTTGATTCTCGAAACATCATCAACCGTAATCCACGCCGACATTGCGCCAAATCCTGTTTTATCGATATCAAACGGATTTATTTCCGTCGGGTTCTTTAAAAATATGAGTATGCAATATTTTTTATTCTTGAATCTCTGAAAAAATTCAGGAATTTTTCCCTTCTCTATGCCGTCATCTTCGCCATACGTATCTAATATTTCTTTTACTCTCTTCGGGGTCAAATCAGTAAATTGCATTACCTTACCAACTCCAGCTTTTATCTTTACCGGTTCGCCAGAATCCTTAAAATAAACCACTTCTCCTTCTTTAATACTATCCCAAGGTTTGTATTTTACTGAATACCAACGCGATTCAATCTTTTTCTGGCCGCTTAAAATCTTGTTGGTTAAGCCCCACGACTTTCGCATTATTGCTACATGCTCCATGATACTTTTTATATTTCCCTCCGCTACGCCCATGGCTTAGAGCAATTCATTCAAACGTTGGAGGTCGATTTCCGCGTCTATTAGGATGCTCTTCAACACCTTTGGGTGTAGGATTTTGTTTCCATGAAATGGAACGGTTGCTCGTTTACCATTTTTATTTTTATATATCTTATGGCTGCCGCTTTGACGTGTTAAAGCAAAGCCAAGTTTTTCCAGAATGGCAACAATTTCTTTCGCAGTCACTCGCGGCAACGGGGACATGCTAACTAAACCGTAATTTCCACGGTAGACAAACTAACAGATTCACTTTTTGGCAACTCCTCTCTAGCTGCTAAACGATCCTCTATGTGCAGCTTGGTCGCATCCTTGATATTCTCCAATGCTTCTTCATAGGTTTCGCCTTGCGAATAACAACCCTGCAATTCTGGACAAAACGCAAAATAACCGCTCTTATCACGCTCTATAACAATAGAAAAATTATAACGTTTCATGGCTAAAATCTAACACAAAAAAGTCCTTATAACAATTATGCAAGAGTTGAAATTTCTATTGCGAATTATTTTGTAAAATTTATATACCTATCTCCTTTCTTATATCCGATCTTCGGCAAGATTCTTGCAAGCGTATCTTCTTTTGCAAAAACTTCTACATTCCCAATAATCCCTTTTTCAAATTCTTTTATTAGTTTTTTGCCAATCCCCTTACTCCCATAATCCTTTAATACGACTATTCCTAATAAATAAGTCCATTTCTCTCTTTTATTATACTCTCCATAGATTACACCAACTATTTTATTCTCTTCTGCAACCAAACAAATATTCTTTAATAATCATTTAAAATAATAAACCGAAATTTCCTCATTAATTTCTTTGGCCATTTTTTTAATTACTCCAAAATCCTTGATTGTTGCTTTCCTAATCCTCATGTTTCATCTCCCATGACAATGTTTATATTTCATCGGATGTCCATCCGCGTGTTTCGCTCCGCACGGACAAGCGTTGTTTCTGCTTAAAATTTATAAGTCTTTTCGTTTCGGCATTCAATAGAAATAACTCTCGTCTCGTTTTTATCTTCAATAAAGATAATCCTCAAATTTCCCCTTCTTAATCGAAAAACATCTTGATGCCCTTTAAGTTTTTTAATGTCTAAATTATGCCAATTTTTAGAAAGAATCTTCTCAATTAAAAACCCTAAAGCACTTCTTTCATTTTTATTAAATTGAGAAAGAAGTTTTTTGAGATTAGGCATTTAACTTGCGGAGCTCTTTCAGAACATCTTTAGCCAATACACCATTTTTATTTATCGCCGTGAAATCCGCCACAGGTTGCCAAAGCTCCTCCTCGTCAGGAGAGGAGATCTTCAGTACGGGCTTTGAGCGACGAACAACCGTAAAGGATTTGCCCTTCTCTACTTCGGCAATATATTTATTCATATTTTGACGCAATTCTTTCAATCCTATTATCGAGTTTTCCATATTTTAAAGTTTATCTTAAGATAAACTTATCATCAATAGTGCTGATGTTAATAAAACCCTTTATACCCCATGACACTTCTTATACTTCTTTCTCGAGCCGTCCTTCAGCAAGTTCAGGACTTCGCTTTGTTTAGTGACAATCTTACGCATTTTTTCCGTGACAATGCTTGTACTTGACCGGAGTTCCGTTTGACTTCTTCGCTCCACATGGACAGGCGTCATTTCTGCCAACCTTCTTCGCTCCCGTGGGAAGCGGCGCCTTGGGTACTAACTTCTCCCGCGCAGGTGCCTCGGTGCTCGCTCCAACTGTCTCCGTTGAAACAATTCTCAATAGATTGAAGAACACCCAATCTTCAAAATTCACCAACAAATCTTGGAATAGCCGCCTGCTTTCACGACGGTACTCAACGAGCGGGTCATGCTGTCCATATGCGCGAATGCGTACGGACTCGGCAAGCGCATCAATATTTTCCAAATGTCCCATCCAGAGCATATCTAATGAAGAAATTATCTTCGCCCGAATATGGGGGTCGGCAACCGCTTCACCTGTTTTCTCCCGTATTTTTGTCGCAAGAAAATTATTAAGCTTTTGCTGAGATTTTTCACGAACGCTACCTCCTTCCCGTGAAGACACATCTGCTTGTGCAATGAACTCCTCCGTATTTTCTATAATCTTTGCCTCGCGGACCGCATGCGCGAATGTTTCCAACCGTTCTTTTGTCAGCTCCTCCTGAAACAGCACTTCAAGATTTCTTTCCAACGCATTGGAGAATATGTCAGAGAGAATACGAAGGATGTCTTCCCGCTGAATCGTGGAAATAATTTCCTGGCGGCGGCCATAGATCGCTGTTCGCTGTTTATTCAGTACGTCATCATATTCAAGCATATGCTTCCGCGAATCAAAGTTGAACCCTTCAACTTTCGCCTGTGCCTGCCGAATGACCCGAGAGATAATTTTTGAGTCAATCGGCGTATCTTCCGGGACATTAAGAGTCGTCATTAGCTTGCTGACTCGCCCACCTCCAAAAATGCGCAGGAGATCGTCTTCAAGAGAGAGAAAGAATTGGCTTGAGCCGGGATCGCCTTGACGGCCTGTTCGTCCGCGGAGCTGATCATCAATACGGCGCGCATCATGACGGTCTGTCCCGACAACATGAAGTCCGCCGAGCGTTTTTATGGCCTTTGCTTCTTCAATATTGAGCGGATTCCCACCAAGAACAATATCAACTCCGCGGCCTGCCATGTTTGTCGCAACGGTCACCGCTCCGCGCCTTCCCGCCTGGGCAATAATTGCGCCTTCTCTCTCGTTGTTCTTCGCATTCAGTATCTCATGTGGAACGCCAGCTTCATTTAAATATCCTGAAATAACTTCATTTTTTTCAATTGACGCGGTTCCGACAAGGACGGGTTGCCCCCTCTCATGCCGTTGACGCACACCCTCCGCAACCATCCGATACTTCATATCCGCTGTTTTATATACGGTATCAGACATGTCTGTCCGCTGATTCGGCCGATTTGACGGAATCGTTATTACGTCTAACCCATATACGGTATGAAATTCTTCGGCTGATGTTTGCGCTGTTCCCGTCATGCCGGCAAGTTTTTTGTAGAGTCGGAAATAATTTTGAATTGAGATTTTCGCATATGTTCGCGACTCCTCGCGAACCGCAATCCCCTCTTTCGCTTCAATCGCCTGATGCAACCCTCCCGAATACCTTCGCCCATGCATAAGACGGCCGGTAAATTCATCAACGATTACGATTTCACCGTCTTTGACAACATACTCCTTGTCCATCCTAAACAGAGCATGGGCTTTTAAGCTCTCTTCAAGAAAATGAACGAGCCGAAGATTTTCCATGCTATACAGGTCTCGTATGCCGAGCATATGCTCAATTTTTTCAATACCATCCTCAAGAATGCTCACCGAGCGGAGCTTCTCGTCAACTTCATAGTCCTCATCTTTTATGAGGCTCCGAACCGCGCGCGCGAATACTTTATAGTACTCGCTTGATTGTGTGTCGGGAGCGGAGATGATAAGCGGCGTTCGCGCTTCGTCAATAAGAATGCTGTCAACTTCGTCAATAATTGCGTAGTGCAAATTATTCTGAACCTGTCCCAACGCTTTGATCGGGACTCCGACCCCTTCCGGGCGTCGGAGCTGTACCTGTTGGTCCAAGCTAGGGGCAAGATTGTCTCTCAGGTAATCAAACCCGAATTCGTGATTTGTGCCGTAGATGATATCCGCCTGATACGCCTCCCGACGGGTTATCGGACGAAGGAACTCCTCTTGAACACGGAAACTTCCCGTTGCATCTCGCTCATTATCAAGGAGCGCCCCCACATTCTCGTCTATGCTGTATTCCGAATCATACGCCCGCGCGCCTTCATGGACCAGGCACGCAACCCGCATGCCAAGAAGATGGTATATCTGGCCCATCCACACGGCATCACGCTTTGAAAGATATTCATTTACGGTAACAACATGAACTCCCATCCCGCTCAAGGCATTTAGATACACCGGAGCAGTCGCGGCGAGTGTCTTCCCTTCTCCGGTCGCCATTTCGGCAATCACGCCTTGATGAAGCGCAATGCCCCCCATAAGCTGAACATCAAAATGTCGCTGACCCAGCGTTCTGCGTGCCGCCTCACGGACAAGAGCAAACGCCTCCGGAAGGCACTCGTCAGTGCTCTTTCCGTTCTGAATCTCTTTTCGCAGATTATTTGAGCGCACCGTAATATCCTCGTTAGAAAGAGCGCGTATTTCGTCTTCAAGTGCGTTAATATGTCCAATCTCTCTTGAGAAGTCCTGCTGTGATGATATAAAAAACCGCTTAAATAATGATATCATATATGAAAAACTGCGATTAATTGATCGCAGTCTGCTTTTTTTTGCCGTCATTGCAATGATACACACTTCCACCCTCTCTTGCAAAAAAAACGCCGGTGGATACGATAATACTAGTACTAATCATACCTTCAACTCCCTTTTTGGCTTTTTCCCTTGCTATTGACAAATATGCAACAATAAGGTATTTTTACATCAGCTATTTCACAGATAATCGTAGTAGACACGCATACAAAGGAGATGCATGTGAACGATTCAAGCGCACAGGAACAGAGTTCGGAAGCGGCGGTCGCACGGGTGACGGAACATATCAATTCCATCCACGACTTCGGCGACCAGGAAGCAATCCTGCTCGTCGTCCGGGACCTCCTTGAGGAACTGAAGAACGGCGGAGAGGTAACCAATGACATGATCGTCGAGATCTGCACCAAGCACAAGCTCGATGGTCCCATTGCCGATCAGGCGATGAGACTCTTCGCTATGATTGCCTCCCTCAAGAATGCCGTCGTCGCCCTTTCCGATTTCGTGAATGAGCATCTGCAGGCGACGAGGAGGGAGCTTCTCTCTTAGCTCTCGCAACCCCGAGGCTTTATCCCAGAACAAACATATGTTTTGTCTCTGTGATAAAGCCTTCTTTTTTTACCTCCTGAATAATTTTCAGGAGTATTTTAAATGTGATTTTGAAATTGTTTCGTGCTCATTACTATGTTTTATTGAGATTATATCTGTTTATTGGTACGATACCAACGGATTGGAGGCGTCGCATAGTGGTCGATTGCGCTCGCTTGGAAAGCGGGTATGCCGCAAGGCATCAGAGGTTCGAATCCTCTCGCCTCCGCCATATAAAAGTTTTATCGTGGGACTCATATGCCCATGGAAGTGGGGCGACCCACAAACCCAAAGAATATGCGAAACGATCTAAAAAAATTAGTAATAGAAGAATTTTCTGGAGAAAATGCCCAGATTCAATATGCAAAACTGACAGAAAAAGGATTATGGGATTCAGAAAAATACTTTTTTCAAAAATATTTTACTAAACCTCACGCAGAAGTTGTAGATATTGGTTGTGGTACAGGAAGAACGACAATTCCCTTATCACAAATGAGCTACGACGTTGTCGGAATTGACCTAGTACCAGCAATGATTGAAACGGCGAGAAAGATCACCGCTTCAAAGAATTTAAAAATAGACTACAGAGTTGGTGATGCTACCAGTCTTGAATTTGTCGATGCGACTTTTGATTACGCAATCTTCTCAAATCAAGGCTGGACACAGATTCCTGGTCGCGAAAACAGATTGAAAGCCCTGCAAGAAATTAAGAGGGTTCTTAAAGAAGAGGGTGTATTTATTTTTACAGCACATCCGAGAGTTTGGTTTAGCAAATTTTTCTTTTTTTGGTTGTGGCAATGGATTCGATTCTATATTTTTAAGTCAACGGGATTTAAGATTGATGAAGAAGATTTTGGAGACAGGTTCTTCAAAAAAGAAACCAGCGATTCCCAGCGGACATACAAAACGAAGCAATATATTCATATACCCTCTATTCAAGAAGTTAAAGAAGTTATCGAAAAAGCAGGACTTAAAATAATAGAGATAAGCAGCAAATTACAAATTTCTGAAGAAGACATCAGAAAACACCCACCAGTTTTTTACATATGCAAAAAGTGATTTAGCTTGTTACTGGTCTCATTTCACTCCCGACCCACATGCCTAAAATTCACCCCGAAAAATTCCTCTAAAAACCTTTACATGGCCTCACTTGTAGTGGTTCTGGACCCACATGGCCCGCCGCGAATTTTTCCCAAGAGCACAGCGATTGGCTGAAAAAGTCAGCGTCCCGAACGTATGTGAGGGATACAAATAAGGATATCCTTGTGATATCCTTATTTGTATCTGGAAGCTGACCCGCAGTATAGCGGGGCTTCCGCCTCCGCCAGATTACCAACTTTGAACCGTAGTGTTTTCAATGTTTTTTAGAATAGTTGAGTGTTTAGTGCTAAAATATTTATATGTACGACAATGTAATTGCACAAAAAATAGCTAAGCAATATAATCAGCAACCACTGACCGATTTTGCGAGCGTTAAGCCAGAAACCCCGCTTGATACACTAAATTTGAATTGGCGCGAGAACGACCTACCGGAGTATCAACGAACAAAGCATGTTCACCGTTTACATCCCTATCTCGGGAAGTTTATTCCGCAACTTGTAGAAATATTTTTAAGAAAATACAAACCAACTCTAGTTTATGATCCCTTTGCAGGTAGCGGAACAACTTTAGTTGAGGCTAATACGTTAGGTATAGATTCGATTGGCACTGATATATCTATTTTCAATGTTTTACTATCAAAAGTTAAAACAGCAGATTACGATATACCACTTCTCGAAAAAGAAATTTATGATATTTTAAGGCGTTTTGATACTTATAAAAGCAAATTTTCTAAGGACGATAAAGTAAATAAACTTTTTTCAACGAAAAATGAGTATATCCAAAACTGGTTTGCGTCGAATACGCAAAAAGAGCTCTTGTGTTATTCGCGACTTATTAAGGATTATACTTACCAAGATTTACTAAGAATCGTTCTGTCTCGTTCGGCACGTTCTGCTCGGCTCGTTACCCATTACGACTTAGATTTCCCCAAAGAGCCACAAATAAAACCATATCAATGTTACAAACACCAACGGACTTGTCAGCCGGTTGAGGAAGCATATAAATTCTTGTCGCGTTACACGATTGATACATTAGATCGCGTAAAAGAATTTTCTAAAATTAAGACAAAGGCAAAAGTAATTGCAAACCATGCGGATTCGCGCGAGGTTGAGTTATCGAAGAGTATTGATATGGTTTTCACTTCTCCCCCCTATATCGGTTTGATTGATTACCACGAACAGCATAAATACGCTTACGAATTACTTGGTCTAAAAAATAACGAGACGAAGGAAATCGGTCCTGCAAAAAACGGACAATCACAACAGGCAAAACAGGACTATATCAAAGGCATAAATGATGTTTTACTTCATACTCGTAAATATATGACGCCAAAAGGCCTGGCTCTGATTGTTGTAAACGACAAATACGGACTTTACAACGCAGAAGACGCAGGATTTAAGGAAATTGGACGAGTTGAACGTCATGTTAACCGCCGAACTGGAAGACGCGAAGGTGCATTTTACGAAAGTATTTTAATATGGCAAAAAATATGACACAAAAACAAGAAATGAAAGGAGCAATCCAATCCGTCATTAAGTTAATGATGGAAAGGGTTATGAATACGGTTTTAGTTGAAGACCCTTTTGTTAAAGAGGAGCACAAAGCTAAAAAGCCACTTTACGCCGCTCTAGTGCCCGATGAAATATTTAAAGGTTCTCATTTCGAACGACGTTTCGTTACTCCATTCGGTGGCGTGTGGGAGAAACTAGCCATAGTGGCGGCGAACAAAGGACTTGGTTATGGCGAGAAGGGACGGACCATAACCGGAAAAGTAAATGCGGAACGATTGCGCAGGATTCAAGAAGTGCTGAATAATCTTGAACACGGAGAAAAAGGAAAGAAACGTATCAGGCCAGATTGGGATAACGAATTGAAATATATTTTGGAGGGCAAAAGCACAAAACTTATCCCTGTTACGGTTATCACTGATGTATATGCGGAAGACAAGAAAAACAAAAAGAAATATGCTTTTGAGTTGAAAGCACCACTACCCAACAGCGACCAAACGAAGGTAAGCAAGGAAAAGATGCTGAAACTTTATAGTATGGAGCCGTTGCAAGTTGATGGGGCTTATTATGCACTCCCGTATAACCCATTTGGAAAGCGAGAAAATTACTCTTGGGCGTTTCCTGCGCGATGGTTCGATATGAAAAATGACGAAGTTGTTCTGATTGGTGATGAATTTTGGGAAAAAATTGGGGGCCTTGGAACATATAAGGCATTCATTGATGCAGTCAATGATATTGGAAAAGAATATAAAGATAGAATATACAGGGAATTTTTAGGTATTGAACCACTCCCCGACACAGACGAGGGGAAGCTTTAATGTATGGAGATATCAAAAATCACAATTGACAACTTCCGCTCCATCAAGCACGCAGAAATTACCGCCGACCAATTTAATGTTTTTGTCGGACAGAATAACCATGGGAAAACAAATTTTTTTGAAGCAATAGATTGGTTTTACGGCACAAAGGGCGATATAGATAAAATTCGCTTTATGCGAAGTGGTGATATTGAAGTTTGTGTTGAGATTGAATTTTCTGAAATCAAAGACGGTATTCAGAAAATGAAAAATGAGAAAAACAAAACCACTATTCAAAACCTTGTCGGTGAGAATGATTCTGTTCGCATAAAGCGATCTAGTTTAGACCAAAAGAGTAGAAAGGTTTTTGATACCAAAAATGATAAGTGGACAGAGAAAAATCCCTTCGGTGCGGATGGGACTCTCAATGATTTTTTGCCTCGCTTTGAGTATGTGAGCACTCAAATAAATCCGATGGAGGTGGCAAAATATGGCACGAATACCCCCATTGCAAATATGCTTTCTGGCGTTCTGACCGCAATTTTGGAGCAGAACGAAGAGTATGCCGCCTTTCGCGAGCAGTTTGATAAACTTTTTACTGCATCAGAATCAGAAGTAAGAGTGAAACTTAATGAATTGAGCGGCAAAGTGCGAGTACGTCTAGAAAAACAATTTCCTGATTGTAACGAGGTTGTTTTTGAGATAGCTGAACCGATTTTTGAAGATTTACTAAAAAAGTTTAATACATCAATTGATGACGGGGTTTATACTGATGCGAGCGAAAAAGGAGATGGTATGCAGAGAGCACTAATGCTCGCCATCATTCAAACTTACGCCGAGTTTCGACGCGAGCACGAGGAAACAAGCAAATTCTTTTTGTTTTTTATTGACGAGGGTGAATTACACCTACATCCAACAGCGCAAAGAAAACTAAAAAATGCTCTACTCGAACTCGCGAAAGGTGGCGATCAAGTTTTTATCAACACCCACTCATCAGTTTTAGTTGTTGATGAACATGATGAACAGACGATATTTAAGGTTGAGAAAATTAACAAAGAAACGAATATTACACCCATCACCGAGATTGAAAAACCGTTTGTGGTTTATGAATTGCTTGGTGGAAGTCCTGCCGATCTTCTTTTGCCAAAGAATTTTATGATTGTTGAGGGTAAGAGCGACTTAGAATTTATAAATAAAGTTATTTCTCGCCATTATTCTGAAAAGCCTCGAATTCAGATTGTTCCCGCTGATGGAGATTTGACCCAAACGCAACGTTCGTTCAATGCAATTGTGCAAATATTCAAACCATTGGAGGCCAGTATCTATAAAGATAAAGCTGTAATTTTTGTAGATAAACAAGCAGATACCAGTCAGCGGGATACTTTTCTATCAAACCATACTGGTCTGCAAACCAACGGACAGTTTTTTGAATCAACAGCGGAAAGTATTGAGGAGTATTATCCAACAACGTGGCAGAAAACTGCTGATGATGTGAAAAAAATGTCCGGTGATGACAAGTTAAATCAAGCCAAGTCCGCAGGAGACGGTATTTCGAAGAACGACTTTGAGAAGCAAATGCCTAAATTATTTGAGGCATTGAGTAAGTGCTGGGACTTGGCTTATAATTAATGCCGTAACAAAAAAAATCTTTTCCGCCAAGCGAGGGCGGCTCGGCAGGAGGGGGTCTGGGGGAGGAGTGTCGAGCCATCCGAGCGCCAAAGTCCCGCCACTCCGCCCGAATACTTGAAGGGCGGAACCGAACAGAAATTTCCCTTTCCTTTTTAGATTTTTTTCAGGAGGGCGCACAAAAGAAAAATTGTAATGGAAAATTTCTGCGAGGCTCCCGCCGTAGCGATAACGGAGGTGGGTGGCGGAGGCGAGGGCGTAAGATTTCGTTCAGAGCCACCACGCGCTCCGCGCGTGGTCAGTCAAGATTCTGTTCAAAAAAGGTTAGAATTTCAACCAAAAAGCACCGCCCTTCAACAAGAACTTCGATTATAATATTATGATACAATAAGTGTTACCGTACGTGCATGTATGATACAAACTCTTACCGACATATTTATCTCGTTTTTCTCTCTTTATCCGTACAGCATCTCATATTTTGGAACATTTTTTGGCGGCGAAGAGGTCATCCTTTTTCTCGCGGGACTTTCAGCATACGGCTACATAAATTTCTGGGCGCTTTTCTTTTTTTGCCTTATCGGGACAATGAGTTCTGACTGTCTCGTGTTCTTTCTCGCACGAACGCGCATCGTGAATAAAATACGAACATGGAAGAACGCCGCGGGTGGCTACGAGAAATTCGTGCATGTTATGGGAAAAACAATAAAAAACAACACCTTTCTTTCACTTCTCATTACAAAATTTCTTTATGGAACGCGAATTATAACAATCGTATATTTCAGTAGGGAGAGACTGGCATTTAGAAAATTTTTTGCCTACAATATAGTGGTTGTCGGCGTATGGCTCTCTCTCATTCTCCCAATTGGATGGCTTGGAGGAAAGGGATTGGGGTTGTTTGCCGCCATATTTAAAGACATACAACTCGGCATTTTCCTTATTCTTATTGCCGCTATAATTGTCTACATCACGAGACGATGGATAAGCAATCTGATACTTCAGCGCAAAAACTAAAAACTTCCAACGCCGCTAACCGGAAATTTTCCTTTTTCCTTATTCATGGCTACACCGGAAGTCCGACCGACTTTAACGGACTAGAAGACGCACTGCGAAGAGAGTTTGATGCCGATGTTATTATCCCCGTTCTCCCGGGACACGGAACAACAGTTCATGCCCTTGAGGGTATTGCATACGAAGATTTTTTTCACTCCGCCGAAGCGGCGCTTCAGGATGAGTTACGCAAAGAGAGAAAAATCATTCTTGGCGGCGTCAGCTTTGGCGCCCAACTCGCGCTCGCTCTTGCCGCCAAATATCCGGTTGAAGCGATTCTTAACGTCTCTGCTCCATATGGCATTAGTTTCCCGCTCAACACAAAATTAGCGGGGCGGCTCGCTTTATTGAAAACACATTGGAAAAAAATCGTTCCCAAGCGGGAGAAGTTTCTGCGCGCACAATCCGCGCGCCATAAAACAATACCGTCATACGCTGCCATACCGTCACGCGCGCTCTCAATTATCAAAACTGCGAACAACCACATCAGGGAAAATTTACATCATATCTCCGCTCCATATTTTGGGATTTATTCAACAAAAGATTTTATCAGCGATTATCGCTGTATGCATGAAATAGAAAAGAGAATATCATCTCGTGTCATCAATCGATTTCTTATTAAGAAATATATTCACAACCTATTCTTCTCATCTGCCCACGACACTGTCGTGGAAGCAATTACCACATTTTTGAAGGTTAATACCAATATCCCGCTTGCTGTCAAAAAAAATCGGTCGTACGTTGCCGCAATTGTGCCGGCATATGAAGAAGAAACGCACATTGGTGCGACTCTTAATGCGCTAACTTCCGCGCCAATATTAGACGAAATTATTGTTATTGATGACGGCTCGCATGATAATACAGAGAGCGTTGTAAGAAAATTTAAAAACGTAACATATCTGAAAAACGTTGAGAATAAGGGGAAGGGATACAGCATGGAGCGCGGCGTTCACGCGACGACTGCCGATATTATCTTTTTTTGCGATGCGGACATCACCAATCTCACGCCATCTATTATTGAGCATATTATACAGCCGGTGCTACGGGGAACACACGACATGTTTATCGGCATCAGGAATAATGTTATGCAAAAATCATTCCTTCCCTTTGCGCTCAACTCGGGAGAACGGGCATTGAGGCGGGAGATTTGGGATAGCCTCCCCCCATATTACAAGTATAGATACCGAGTAGAAGTCGGATTAAATATATATACGAAACGGCTTGGATATGCTGTTGGGCATAAGGTATTTTCTCACTACCAAACACTGAAGGAGTCCAAGTACGGATTTTTTCGCGGGACCGTTCTTCGCTGGCGGATGAACTTTGACGTAGTGATGGCCTTTCTGCATATAATATTCATACATCCTACAAAAAAACGGGATTTAAAAAAATAATGCCTACAAAAAAACCACACAACCTACCTCTCCTTGCAATTGATTTTGAAAGCGTTCTCGTGCCAGAAATCTGGATTAGTGTTGCCGAAAAAACAGGGATTGAAGATCTCGGGCTTACAACACGCGATATGCCAGATTACGAAAAACTAATGGAGCGGAGAATTGGTATTCTTCGCAAGAAAGGCCTACTGTTGAAAGATATTCAGAACGTTATTTCTACGCTTGACCCCCTTCCGGGCGCCCATGACTTTATTCAGAAGCTCCGTGCTCGCATTCAGCTTATTATTCTTTCTGACACCTTTTATGAGTTTGCCTACCCTCTTCTTAAAAAATTCGACCACCCAACAACTTTCTGTAATTCGCTTACGATGGACAAAGATGGTGCTATCATTGGCTTCCATCTCCGAGCAGGTGGAAAAAAAGGCGCGGTTAATGCCTTTAGGCGACTTGGCTTTTTTGTTGTTTCGGCCGGCGATTCGTATAATGACACAGAAATGCTGAAAGCGGCGGATGCTGGATTTCTCTTTAATGCACCGGATTCAATAATAGCTCAATTTCCGCAATTCCCTATTGCACGCACCTATAATGAGCTGCAGAAAAAAATTTTAGAGTGTTTTTAATACTCCCGTACCTTACGCCTTCATCCCGCGCAACGCTGCAACTCTCTCTTCTGTCGGCGGATGGGTAAGAAATAACTTGTGCCACCATGATGCGCGCTTTTTTCCTTTAAACGGGTCATCAAGCCAGAGGTGGGCTGTTGTGTTGTTCGCGATACGCATCGGCGTCGGGTCTGATGCAATTTTCTCCAGCGCATTCGCAAGCCCGTCAGGGTACCGGGTGAGCAGAGCTCCTGATGCATCCGCAAGAAATTCCCGCTTCCGTGAAACCGCCATTTGAATAAGCAGTGCCGCAATAGGGAGCAGTATCGCACCGATAATGCCGACAACGAGCACTATTGTATTGCCGCCGCCACCACGGCTACCCCTTCCGAACATACTGCGATAAAATAGCGAGCGCATAAAGAAGTTGGCGGTAAGAGAAACAAACCCGACAAGCACAACAACCATCGTGGAGACGAGCATATCTCTGTTCCCAATATGTGAGAGTTCGTGCGCGATAACGCCCTCAAGTTCCGAACGGTCAAGGCGCTGAAGAAGACCGTCGGTAACCGCGACGACCGCGTGTGTATAATTCCGTCCCGTCGCGAATGCATTAGGCGCCTGTTCGTGTATGATATATGGCCTTGGCATCGGCAGTCCCGCAGTAATCGCGAGGTTTTCAACGATACGATACAGTTCGGGATGCGTATCGCGCCCAACGGGCTCTGCATGCGCCATGCGAAGAACAATTTTATCAGAATACCAATAACTTATAACGCTCATTGAAACACTTATGGCAACAGCGATAACGAGGATAGAGGAGTTTCCGTATATCTGCGAAAAAAACCATCCGATGCCGATAACAAATGCAAAAAATATCGTGAGCAGGAGCCACGTCTTGAAAATATTTGATGAGCGATGCTCGTAAAGGTTTTTTCCTTTCATTGCTGTTTTGTTCTCCGCCAACGTATAAACGGCACACAAACTATGCCTATCTCACTTTATTGGCAAGAAATAGCGAAGCGGCAATGTGATGCATTAGAACTTAACGTTAATCGGTTCTTTTTCCTCCGCCGAATCTACCTCAAAAAACTTTTCTTTCGCAAATCGAAAGATGTTGGAGACGATATTCGCAGGGAAGCTGTCTATTTTTATATTCAGATCGCGGACCATCGTATTATAAAATCGGCGCGATGCCTGAATCTTGTTTTCAGTATCGGCAAGCTCTCGCTGAAGGTCAAGAAAATTTGCGTTCGCTTTCAGGTCCGGATAGTTTTCCGACACGGCGAAAAGCGTCTTCAGCGTTGAGGAGAGCATGTTCTCCGGCTCTGCTCGCTGGACAGGGTCGCCACCTGCCGAGGTGACAGCGGCGCGCGCTTTTGTTACGTTCTCAAGAACTGATTTTTCATGCGCAAGATAGCCCTTAACAGTCTCAATTAAATTTGGGATAAGGTTAAAGCGTCGCTTTAGTTGAACGTCTATGTCGGAAAGCGCCTCGTTCGCCCGATACCGCAAGGTAACAAGCCGATTGTAGACATATATAACATACGCAACTGTGGCAACCGCAATACCAATAACCCAGTAGTAGATAGTATTCATATTTTACAGTTAGTATATCACCTCGCTCCTATCTTTCCAAATACTTTCAATCACCTTCAGTATTAGAAAATCAGCTATGCGAGAAAATAACTGAAATAAATAAGATCTAAATTATGATAAAGGGACGCTTTTTTGGCATCCCTTTTGTTTTATTCATGAGGTCATGAGGCATTTCGCGCGCGCTCTCATAAAAGAACGGATATGCGCAACGACCGCATTACACACCTCCTCTTCTGACGGAGTGGCATCCACCTTAATGATACGCATCCCCATGGCATCTTCTTTGTCCGCAAGTGTAAGGTACGCGGCCGTAAGACGCTCCTGAAAATCACGCTGGGTTTTAAAAGCATCAAGCGTACGGGACGACTCAAAGAGGCGCTGCTCTGCAACCTCCGGCGGAAGTGTAAGGATAATACACAACTCCGGACGTGGGAAGTTCAGCGAGCCGAATTTTCGGGCATTTTCCGTAAACATCCACCTCCAATCACCGCCACCCGCTTTGTAATATGCAAGCGTAGAAAGAAAACACCGACTTGAAAATCCAATCTCTCCCCTTTTCAAACGAGGGATAATATCTCTCCTCCATTGGGCTACACAGTTTACAATGAAGAGTTTCTGCACCTCCTTAAGCGTAAGGCGTTTTTCATTTCCGTCACAAAAACTATTTTTCAGAAGATACCGTATTTCATCAGCCTTTGGCCCATCCCATGGCTCCTCAAAAAAGAAATTTCCACGAAACCTACTTTTGAGGCGTTCAAGAACTGCCATATGGCCCGCGGCATCAATTCCTTCAATTGTGATGACATATCCGTTCATATGCGCGTATCCTTTTATACGTGTATTTATTGAGTTTTCAAAAGGCAGAATGATATTATATGTGCCACTGGCGTATCATACAAATACACCGCTCAAGAAAGCGGTGTATTTGTATGATAATGCGCTATATGTATGAGTGGCTACATACCCATGCCCATTCCTCCCATGCCGGACATTCCTCCGCCCATGCCGGCGCCGCCATCCGGTTTGTTTTCTTCCGGAATGTCAGCAACAACCACTTCAGTAATGAGAAGCATTGAAGCAACAGATACCGCATTCTGAAATGCCGATTTCGTCACCTTCGTCGGGTCAAGAATTCCTGCTTCAATAAGGTCGCCGTACTCTCCAGTCGCCGCGTTGAACCCAAAGTTGCCTAATTCCGCGAGCACTTTATCAAGCACAACCGCGCCGTCATATCCAGCATTTTCCGCAATTTGTTTAAGTGGCGCATACAGCCCCTCAAGGACAATTTTCGCGCCAACAATTTCGGGAAGGTCTTTCGTTCCCATTGTTTCTATCAGCTTTTGCACCGCATCAGCCGCCCGTATAAGCGCGATACCGCCGCCGGGAACAATCCCCTCCTCAACCGCGGCTTTTGTAGCGTTCACCGCATCTTCAATACGATGTTGTTTGTCTTTCTGCTCAACCTCCGTTGCCGCACCGACACGGATTACCGCAATGCCTCCAGACAGTTTTCCCAGACGCTCCTGAAGCTTCTCCTTATCAAAATCAGATTCCGTGGCCGTAAGCTGTACCTTAATCTGCTCAACACGGCTCGCGATATTTTCTTTTGAACCCTTACCGTCAATGATTGTCGTGTTGTCCTTATTCGCAACAACGCGTCGCGCCTGACCAAGCGAGGAGATATCAATATTTTCCAATTTTCTCCCCAGGTCTTCGGCCACAAAATCCGCTCCGGTGACGATTGCAATATCTTCCAGCATCTCCTTCCTACGGTCGCCAAATCCCGGCGCTTTTACGGCAAGCACATTAAATGTTCCGCGAAGCTTATTCACTACCAGAGTTGCAAGCGCCTCTCCCTCAACGTCATCCGCGATAATAATAAGTTCTTTTTTCCCGCTCTGAACAATTTTTTCAAGCAGTGGCAAAAGGGCGTTAATCGCGGAAATCTTCTGGTCGGTAACCAATACATACGGGTCGTCAAGGATCGATTCCATGCGCTCATGATTCGTAATCATATATGGCGAGATATACCCCTTATCAAACTGCAGTCCCTCTACAAGCTCTTTTTCAAGGCCAAGCGTCTGCGACTGCTCAACGGTTACAACGCCATCTTTGCCAACCTGCTCAATAACATCGGAAATTAATTCTCCGATGTTTTGGTCACGCGCAGAAATTGTCGCAACCTGCATCGTCTCTTCTTTTGTGCTTATGTCTTTTGACATAGATTTGAGCGCCTCCATTACCGTATCGCGCGCCTTTTGCATGCCTTTTTGCATGCGTACCGCATCAAGACCCGATGCAATATTTTTGATGCCTTCGTTGATAAAAACCTGCGCGAGAAGCGTTGCTGTTGTTGTTCCATCACCCGCGCTGTCATTTGTCTTGGAGGCGACCTCCTTCACCATCTCCGCTCCAATATTTTCAACCCTATCTTTCAACTCTATTTCTTTTGCGATCGTCACGCCGTCGTGCGTAATAATAGGCGAACCAAATCCGCGCTCCAGCACTACGGCACGGCCTCGCGGACCGAGTGTTATCTTGACGGTATCCGCGAGAATATCAACTCCACGCATTAGCGCAGCTCGCGCTTTTTCATTAAATAATATTTGCTTTGCCATGTTTGTAATAGTTATTTGGTTAATGTATGAAATTATTTGCCTTCAACGATACCAATTATGTCCGACTCATTTACTATCATGTATTTCTTTTCACCGTCTTCTATCTCGTCTGGACTGTACGGCTTTTTGAAAAGAACAGTATCGCCGACCGAAACGGAAGCTGGAACTCGCTCGCCCCGCTCGCTCATTCTTCCTGGTCCAACGGCAACGACCTTCCCCTCCATCAATTTTTTCTCCTCAACCGAATCCGGCAAAACAATTCCGGACTTTGTCATCTGCTCCTTTTGACTAACCTCCAAAAGAACGTTATCTGATAATGGTTTTATATTCATGTATTATATAATGATGAAAATATATATTTTGGCACTCCTGACGAGGGAGTGCTAACGTATGAAAATATAATCGCTTGCCGTGTCCCTGTCAAGCCCGTCGTGGCAAAACCTACCGAAGCCGCGAGCGGGTGTCTGGATGGAAGCGAAGTTCGTTATCTGAACAGACGATGCGCGGGTTTCGCGCTCTCCCGCCCGAAATACTCTTTTTTATCCGCCTAATTTGTATATATCGTACCATCCACTCAACTCCCTCGCCTATGCGGCCGCCAAGGATACGTTCACCGATTCGCTGCATACGGGATGAATGATTGCTGTGCCGCGTATAATTATATGCCGCCTCTCCGGTCCACGTAGTGTTCGCATGTGAAAATTTAGCGACCACGCGCGTATCGCCCCAAAGCGGAACAAGATTTTTATACAGCATTCGCCACGATTCGGAGTATGGCGGCTCAAGCTGATATGACTGACTTGTGACAAAGTGATTCAGGCAAATTTTATTTGCGATATGCGCTGAATCGCTGGCGGCAGAACGGCGCCAGCCGCGAAGACCAAATACAAGCACGCAGAGAAAGCGGACGGTAAAAATTCTTCCGGAACGAACGCCGACAATAACATCAAAATCCGAATTATCTTTGGCGGTGCCGAGCGCCATGGAGCCGGCGGCAAGAACAAACTCTACAAATGGAATATGGCTGAATAACTGCGCGCGGCGAATAAATACGTCCCACTTCTTCTCATCCTTCATGCTCATCCTTTGCCGGTTTTTCAAGAACAAGCGGCTCAACATCGCCGCCGACGGTGCCCTCGCTGATGCGCACAACATCTTTGTCTATCTTCTTAAACTCCCTATACGCGCTATTGTACATTCCAATAGATGTCCCAAGGTGCGTTCCGAGCTTTTTCAGATACTCTTCATAGCCGGAAAGATGGCGCACCAACTCCTCCACCCACTTTCTAATCTCCTTCGCGGACTCTTCAATTTTCATCGCGCGCAGGCCCTGAAGAATTGTCTGCAGATACGCGGAAAATGTTGTTGGCGAGACAATGACAACGCGCTTTTCCTTAAACGCATACTCAATAAGGTCCCGCGTATTTACCTTGAGCGCGCCAACTTGATTTACTAATAAATCATAATAAATTCCTTCAGCTGGAATAAACATAAACGCAAAATCCATCGTTCCTTCGCTCGGACGGATATATTTTGAGGTTTCGTCTATCCGCCGTTTAAGGTCCTGCTTGAAAAGCTTTTCCAGCTCTTCCTTCCGCTCCTGATTTTTCTCTTCTACAATCTTATTATAATTTTCAAGAGAAAACTTTGAATCAATAGGGATGACTCCTTCTTTTGTAAAAATAACCGCATCAACAATCTCTCCGTCATTGAACTTATATTGAAGTTTGTAGGCGTTGGGCGGGAGAATATTCTTCAGCACCGTTTCCAGAAGATACTCTCCGAGGATTCCTCGTTGTTTTGGATTTGTAAGAATATTCTCAAAATTCTTCAGCTGGTCGGCAAATGAAACGACCCGCTTGTTTGTCTCTTCAAGACGCACAAGTTTTTCCGTTACGTTCTTGATGATAGTATTGCCGGCAGAGAACTGGCTTTCCATCGCCCGCGCCGACTCCTGGAGCCGCGAATCAAGTGTCTTGCGGATATCATTCATTTGGCCCTGCATCATGAGTTGGTCAGTATCCTTTTGTCCATTTGTTGATAATCGTGGAAGACGAGTATGCAGAAGCCACGCAATGCCAGCAATGCCTACGAGAAAAATGCCAATAATACCGATAAGAAGATATGTTGTCATATGCTACAGTATATACTTGGTGCTGTATTATCAACAACCCCTTTTACAAAAAACACCCTCTCCTATAAATAAGAGAGGGTGGACGCTGGTTCCGCGCCTTTATGGCGCGATGGGAAACATGGTGACTCCTATTTTTTGACGAACCGCATCATTGAGGGCGAGAAGAGTATCGGGCGCAAACCCATTTTCATTCAATGTCTTCAGCCATTCGGAAAGCTCTTTTCGCCGGACAGTAATTTTGTTCGGCATGCATTTCAGCCCTGCCAACGATAGCTTCTCCTTTTCGCTTCTCAACAGAGGTATCCCACCGGCAAGTAGTGCCATCGCCGCAAAAATGCGTTCACATTCCTCACCATGCGGATCGAGCAAGATGCGCTTCTGCTCCTCTCTTTTGCCAATAATGTCTGCAAAAACGTCTTTGGGAACAGAGAACTTCTTTTGGGCTCCGCCGTTATTGCTTTGCATACATCCCCTTCTTCTTGCTGTGATTGATTGTGCGATTCGGGTCAAGGAACAATAAAAACCGCGCAAGTCCGCGCGGTTCTTATTATCGCATCTTTTTGTTTTTTTACAACCTAATTAAGGGAAAATCACAACGCGGACTGCGTCAAACTCCTTATCTTCTCCAATCTCTCCATCAGTTTCAACGAGCACCGTATCGCCTACGCTTATGTCAGATGCTGACATCACAACCTCCTTCACCGGAGACGCGATATTCGGTGGAGCGTTAGAGTCGGTACGCTCACGGTCAAGGCGCGCTTGCTCCTGCTGAATCTCTTCAGGGCTCCTGTTTTCCTGGCGAACAATCGCCGCGTCATCTATATTTACCGTCCGCACATCATCTTTCTCTAAAATCACATCAATGGCTGACGGCCGGTCAACGGAAAGAGTTATGCGTGAGCCGCTTATCTTCTCAACTGTTCCGACAAGAGACCTTCCGCCAACACCTTCCGGAAAAAGGTACCCTTTCTCCTGAAGCCGCGAAATAATCTCATTCGCTGTATCTTCGCCGACTGTTAACAACCCGCCTATATTCCCACCGTCTTGCGAGGTGTAATATCCTCCTCCAAACCCAACCACAGCGCCGACGAGGAAGAGCACGATACTAAATGATTTATTCATACTATTAGTATGACATCCTGAACAATTCGTGTACCTGTGGACAAATATAAGCGTTGTCACGGAACGTGACAACGCTTGAAATTGCGTCGCTCGGACAAAATGAAAACAAGTTTTCGTTTTACTCCTCGCTATCAATTATAAGACGCGCTGTGCTATAGAAATCCGCTTATTTCGTGAAGCGCGCAGTATTCGCACTCCTTTTTTCCGCACCCGGAGCCAATAAACTTCAGTTCAAAAATATCTTGCGCAATGCGGCAGATATCCTCGCTCAGCTCGTCTACCTCATCGGATAAAATATCAAATCGCTCCTTGCGCAACTTCCCGCCCTTATCCGTCTCAATAAAATCAATTTCTCCGGAAACCATTTTAACGCGCCCTCGCGCATCCGACGTCTCCGCGCAGAGAGAGGCGGGCATGATAGGCGTAGCATCAAGAAGAAGTTTATAAAATACAAGCTGCCGCTTATAATCGCCGCCTGAAGACCTCGTCCTCCCCTCAATATCGTTCCTGCTCTTGGGAACTCCCGTCTTGTAATCCACAACATTAACCTCCGTCCACCGATCGCTTGTGCCAAGGATTTCAATTTTGTCCAGTTTTCCCGTTATCTTTATGCCGTTAGACAAATCTACTTTTTCTATGTGCGGCAAAAGCGCGCGTACCGACAGCTCGGTAGCTACCTTCTTATTCCATGAGCTGTTGTAATGCTCATGGTATTTCGTTAGGGCCTCAATGCCGCGGATGCGCCATCGGTTAGGCAACCCACACCGTCCCGCCTCTGCCTCAAAAAACCCGATGAGATTTTCTCCTATTGCGTTCTTTGAGCGCAAAGCATCAAAAAAGCTTTTGAGCGCCGCATGAATTGCTGTTCCGTACCGCTGGCTCTCGCTCATTTCGCGCGGTATGCGAAGAAGGTTTGAATATATATATCGCCACGGACACGCAAGATAATTATTTACCCCAGTTGCCGATAGACCGGAGCGGCGAAAGAGCTCTTTCAGAAGAGCGACGTTTTCCTCCCGCATATGCGCAACATGAAGCTTTGCGTCCGGTTGCGTGAATAATGCGGCGGGGTTTCTCCGCGTTACCTCATCCGCAGATTTATGTACGACAGCGTTAAGATTATTCGGAAGCTCTCCGATGAAGCGCGACGGCAACTGCTCCCGCCCACTGTCGCCGAAGTTCGCATAACTTATATGTACGCCATACCTTCCGCGCGTAAGCGCAACATAAAACAAACGCCTCTCCTCATCATCTCCATGCGCCGACGAAGCGGCGTCCGCGGACTGATTGGCATAATAGTGCCGCGGTAGCCGTATTTTCTCGCTATTCCGCCTTCCGCCCCATACGCCATCTACCGCGTTAACGATAAAAACATGGTCAAACTCAAGCCCCTTTGACCTATGCGCGGTCATGCAACGAACTACCGAAGGCGGAACGGCGGGGCGGCGTTCGCGGATAGCTACGCCATGCGCGCGGATAACATCAAGGTAATTTGTAAAATCAGATAATGTAAGAGATAGATTGCGCGCAGAAAGTTTCCGCAGTTCCGCGAATAATACGTGCAGTTTTCTTAATTTTTCAATATTATCCGGCTGTTCCGCAACCGATTTCAGCCACCCAGACTCATTCATAATGGCAATACAAATCTCTTCCGCTGGCGTATGCGCGCTTAGAGCCGCCCAATGCGAAAATTTTTCAGAAAATGCGGCGAGCGATTGCGAAAGCGGATAGTGAGTTCCATCCAGCAGCTCAAGAATCTGAATTCCCGTTTTATTATGCTCTTGGTAGAGTGCGTACCTATCCGAGACTGATACGCCAAGAAAATCAATTGCCAGTACCGCGCCCAATTCTTTGGATGACATATTCCCCGCTACCGCGCGAAAAATACGATACAGTTTTTGAATATCAATATCATCAAGAATATCCCTGTCCGACTCTATGACACATTGAATCCCGTTGCGCCGGAGCGCATATTCAAGAGGAGGCGCCTCCCTGTTTTCCCGATAAAAAATAGCAATCTCTTCCGGAGGAACTCCGCGATGGAGGAGGTCCTTCACCTTGAGCGCCACCCCATTACGCTCATCATCGGAGCACGAAGCGGCCGTAACGGTAACGCTCTCGTGCGTTCCGGCATCTTTTTTCTGCGCAACCAACGCCTCACGTACAGCGCCAATGGTATCCGCAATGCGAAGCGAATTATTTCGCGCCACATCATCTGCCGCATTAAGGATGTTCTGAACCGAACGGTAATTATTCACCAAGCTCACTACCTCAACAGACGGATACGCTTTATAAAAATAAATAAAATTCTCAAGCGACGCTCCCTGGAACGCATAAATTGCCTGACGTTCATCTCCGACTACAAATATATTCGGGTTATCGTGAAAGCTTCCAAGTAGTTCAATCACTCTATTCTGTCCGGCATTCGTATCTTGGTGCTCATCAACAAGAATATATTGATATCGCTCCTGAAGGCGCAGGAGAAGGTCCGGGTACAATTCAAGCGCTTTTATGACAAAGAGAATCATATCGCCGTAGTCGTACTGCTTCGCTCTTGCCAAGCTCTCCTGATACGCGCGATACAGCTCAAGCATCTCATTATTTTTTGCAATTTCCTTTTCCCAGTCCCGATATTTTCCCTTCATCTTCCCCACATGAGGCCCGCCGTCATAATGTTTATCCTCAATGCGCGAAAACGCATCCTCTTCATTTTGCAGAAGAACCGCAAGTGAGTCCGGAGAAATGCCGTCCTTTTTATAGTCGTTGATTCTTCGCAGTACCGCGCGGAGAAAGTAGAATGGCTCACCAAACGGCTTCAGATGAGTTATTGAGTCCGAAGCACAAATAACATCCTCAAGAATTTTCACCTGTTCAAGCTCTGAAACCCCTTCCTTTCCAATATGTTCGGGAAAGTCCTCGCTATGCGTTTTGATAACCTCATTGCAGAACGAGTGAAATGTGAAAATATTTACATGGTATCCGGTCGTTCCGATAAGCGAGAGCAGGCGCTTCCGCATCGCGGCAACGCCGCTCTCCGTGAATGTCAGCGCGAGGATACTGCTTGGATGGGCGTCTGTTTGAAGAAGAATGTTCGCAATACGCATCGCAAGAATCTGCGTCTTCCCCGTCCCCGGACCGGCGATAACCATCACCGGCCCTTCAATGGCATCCACTGCCCGCCGTTGTTCCGGATTTAAGCACGCATATTCGCGCCGAAAATTTTCCAAAAGGTCTTTATCCATCTTCTTATAGAATATGTTCGGGAAGAGACATATGCAAACACCGCCGTACTCTATCGCACATACAAAAAAGCCGCCCCCCTCTTATAGGAGGAACGGCTTTGCGCGATCTGAATGTACTTGTCTTTCCGCTTATGTCCTTCGCGCGTTCCTGCGCCATGTAATTTCCATATCCACTCCTCGTGGGAATGAGAACCCTAAAACGTTACGATAATTTGTCTTTGTAACGCTTACCTGTGGATATCCGAGAAAATCAGCAAGCGTGGCAAACAGGAGCATAATAAATGTTCGTGGCATCGTATCCTCTATTGTTAAATCATGCGCCACAGCACATGCGCGTTTTACTACTTATCAAGAATCTTCCGCGCCTCACGCGAGGTCGGTACTACGGGTTCGTGTTTTTTCTCCGCGATTTTTTCAAGAAGAACAAACGGATGATGGTGAGCATACTCTCCCTGAAATGTTTTTGCAATAATCTCCTGCATATTTTTAGGGAGATGATTTTTAAGCCCTTTTGTTATATATGCCGGCGCGAAGATAAACAACTGCTCCATACCATATGTTCTTTGCAACTCCATTAAATACTCCACCGCTTCTTTCATAAACACATTCCGGACTCCCCACTTGTCTTCTTCGCGAACCGCGCCGGAGCGCGCGGCGCCCCCTCCACGCATGCTTGATGTACGCGCAGCGAAGAACCCTTCATTGTCAGAATATTTTGGAGTCTTGACGGCAATCCGCCGACGCTTAGCAAGCACACCGTTTCGTGCGGTATAAAAAACCGCATCCTGCGCGCCGCTCACCATTAATACCGCGCACACATCTTTGAATTGAGGTAATGTATTTGAAATCTTCATCCCGTTAGAGACAGGAAATGCTTTGCGTTTCCGTATCTTGTTTTGTTTAATAAATTTATATCAACCATTTTGTTAAACTCAACTCCATACTGTTCTCAAAAGGATGTAATCTCTAACGGGATTCATCCCGTTAGAGACAGGAAATGCTTTGCGTTTCCGTGAACTATTCGTACTTCTTGTGTGCTGTTTGTTACCCTTACTATTTTTGATTATATAAGTGTAGAACATAAGGTTTTGGTCTCTAACGGGATTCATCGCACTGGCGCTATTTTTTAGGGCGTTTGTAGGAGCCGGTTGCCACTCCGTCTTCAATCGTATGTCCAACCATTGCGCGCAATAAATCTTCCTTAACAGAACTCGCCGGAAGAGAAAGGGCGGAGTCAAGTGCGTATATTTTGAATGTATAATTGTGAAGCTCGTCTTCCGGCGGGCATGGTCCGCGATATCCTGCCGTACCAAAACTTGTTACTCCCTCAACCGCGCCTAACGGGATGCTGTTTTCAGCAATCTCGCTGACCGATGGGTTAATATTCCAAACGAGCCAGTGCACCCACGGCTCACCGGGAACGTCCGCGTCATCAACGATTAAGGCGACGCTTTCTGCGTTGAGGGGAATGTTCCCCAAGAGCAGACGAGGGCTAATGTCCTCTCCGTCACAGGTATACCGCCGCGCAATAGTTCCATTCGGTGGAAATGCCGGCGTTTGTATTGTGAGTTTTTTTGTAAAATCTTGCTGTATTACGCGATTAATATCACTCTCCTGGCTGATATTTAGCTGAAAGAAAATAAGCCCCAGTACGACAAGCGCCCCGACAACGGTTACAGTGATTACGAACCCCTTCATGTAATAATTTTTTCTATTAATTACTTATACTTTGCGAGCACGGAAAAATCTTCTTCAAGAGCCGTGCGCATTTTGTTATTATACACCGCTACAGCGGGGTGGTATAGAACTGCGATATCCATATCTCCCCACTCAGCTGTTATGGGAAACACCTTCCCATGAGCGGCGCTTATTAATATCGGATCTTGTATTATATTGAACTTCTCCAGTATATATGTCATCGCAAACCGCCCCAATGTCGCAATCACGCGCGGCTGAATGATTGCTATCTGACGCTCCAGAAATGGCGCATAGAGCGCAATCTCTTCAGGATATGGGTCTCGATTATTCGGCGGACGATCTTTGAGAATATTTGTGACATATACATCTTTCCGCTCAATGCCGACACACTGAAGCAGTTCGTCAAGAATCTTACCTGCGGCGCCGCAAAACGGACGCCCCTGCTCCGCCTCATTCTTCCCCGGCGCTTCGCCGATAAACATAATTTTTGCGCAATGATCTCCCTCTCCGATGACCGGCTTGACGCGCGTTTTGTAGAGCGGCGACTCCTTGAGGTTGATAACCTCATCCCGTATCTGCCGTAGCTGCTCTGTCCTATTATTTTTTTCTTCTTTTGTAGGCATGTTTGTTATGCGCTATTTCAGTATAAACCGCAACGGCATCAGCGCCCACACTCCCGCATATTCAATTCTGAACTCATCCTGCAAGGATAAGCAAGCCAATATTATTCTTCAACAATAACAGTTCCCGTTGACGATGGATTGAACAGTAATTATATATCGTATCTCCCTATTGCGCCATGCTCTTTCTTTACATATTATTATGATATTCTTACTAATATGGCATTTGAAGACATAAAAGATATTTTGGATGGGGACGATAAACAATCCGCTGAAAAGTCGGAGCTTGAGCACCGCCATGTCGGCGGTGGCGAGCCGATGGAGAGCAATACTGAAAAAATAAAGGAGATAGCTCACGCGATGGCGGAAAACGAGGAGGAGTTGCAAACTGCGCGCCAAGAGGGGGATATTCTGCGCGTACGAGAGTTGAATGAAACGCGAGACGAGCTTATTGCTAAGCGGACAGATATTTTAAAAAGTACCGCGCAGGACCGTCTTTCACGCTTCGCGGAGCAATAATAAAGGCTACTATTGCCGTTACGGCATACTTTCTTCCGCACTGCTCACCGAAATAACAACTTCGTACACGGTTGGGAACTGCATAAGAGTTTTTGTTATCTGATTTTGGAGCGCTTCAGCGCGGCACGACGTATTCTCCTGTCCCGAGGGGCTGACTTGGTTAAACTCTTCGCTGAAATTAACCGACAACACGCTGGCGTGAAGTGAGATTGACCGTAGTTCAACTCCGTTCGGAATGTATGTAGTGTACCCTTCGCCCCTCTCCTGTTGTGTTGGGCCGGCGAGCAGAGCATTTGATGTCGCGCGCGCAATTGCCGACGTCCATGGGATGACACGCCTTACGGCATATACATTAGAACAATCTTCCTGTGTGTCACCGTCTTTTGCGAAAAAAAGCGAGATTGTTACGGTTGCGGTTGTTGTTGCAGCGGATTCGCTATCGGTCAGTACAGAAAGCTCTGCGCCTTCCGCACCCGCTTGTTCCGCCGGCAGAACATCCTCCGCCTTTGGTGCAAACGCATTAAACCCAATGCCGACCGCGATGACGCTAACGCCTGCGGCACCAAAGAGAAGAATTGGATATTTGGGAAATTGCATAAAATTGAAATTGAGAACCTATTCTATGATTTTATCATATGCTTAAATGCATATACAGTGGATGCGCCCACCTTCTTTCCCGGATTAAATATGCCATCTGGGTCAAATATTTTCTTTACCTCCTCAAAAAGCGCGTATATTTCCCCCCCGTACATATCTTTCAGATACGGTCCCCGTATTAATCCGTCATTGTGCTCTGCCGTAATTGAGCCGCCAAACTTTATCACCAGCGCATACACCTCTACGCTCAGCTTTTTTATAACCCGTTTCGTTTCCGATTTTTTGAAGTCCATAAGCGGGACAATATGGAAGTTGCCATCCCCCACATGACCGGCGATTGTGTATGTAAGGTCATACTTTGCAAGAATGTCGTAGAGAGCGGGAAGAAACTTAGGAAGCTGTTCGGGACGAACAATAATATCATCAATAAATGGCGCCGTGTGTCTTCCTCTTACGTGCTTACGGAGTAAATTAAAGCTCTCGCGACGCATAATCCAGTATTTCCGCGCGTCATCCTTTGTCTTTGTCGTCCTCAACCTCACATCAAATTGGCGCACATCGGTATATGCGCGCATTAGCGTCTCTCTTACCTTCTCTCCGCTCTCTCCGGTAAATTCCGCCATCAGCACCATTTTGGGAACCCCTCCCCTAACCATCATCCACGCCTCCGGCAAAAACCGTATTGCGAGTAAAAGCGCTTTTTTTATGCTCATTGTCTGCAGAATCGCAGGAAGAAATTTAACCGCAAGTTTGAGCGTGTGCTCGTCATACGATTCAAAGCTCTCCGGTTTGTACTTCAGAACCGTGTGTACGATGCTCGGAATGCTTTCAAAGTCATTAAGAAAAATTACAAGGAGGCGGGAGTGCTTTTTTGCAGGAATCAACCTGACTTTTATTTTCGTAATAATTCCAAGCGTCCCCTGTGAGCCGACCAAAAGCTTTGTTAAATCAAACGTCTTTCTGTCCCATACGTTCCACAGATAATAACCGGCTGAATTTTTTGATACATCCGGGCGGGCGGCTTGAATGGCATCGTAATGTGACTCTATAAGCCGGTATGTCTTTTTATATATCTCCCCCTCAAGCGTCTGCGAGCGCATCTTTTCTTCCAGCTCCTTTTTTGAGAGCGGTTTTAAAATATATTCTTTCCCGTCGTGAAGAACGACGGCCAGCTCCAGAACATAATCCTCCATCTTCCCATACCGAAGCGTCTTCTCTCCGCCGGAGTTGTTCGCCGTCATTCCGCCCAGCGCGCAGAGCTCTCGCGATGCGGGATATGGCGGAAGGATTCTGTTGTTTTTAAGCGTTTCCTTTTCAAAATTGCGATACAATACGCCCGGTTCCGCAACCGCATAGGAGTCACCCACCTCCTCAATGTGGTCCATATGGCGCATTACATTAAGAACAATTGACTCTGACAGCGGCCCACCCGTCATATCTGTTCCGGCTGCGCGCGGCGCAATGGACACATCCTCCCCCTCTTTCTTTTTTCGGGAAACGAGCTGAACAATTTTCTGAATATCCCGCGAGTGTTTTGGGAATACGACAAAAGATGGCGTTATTTCAAAAATGCTCGCGTCATGACTGAATGTTTCGCGTGTTTTTTCATCATCCGCAACCTCGCCAGCGATAACGCTCCGAATATCATTCGCTATCATTTTTTAATAGTATCACATTTATGCTCTCTCTTCCGCCGCCGCTATTTTGCGATATTCGCAGTAGTCGCAGGCGGACGCCGGTGGCGGGATGCTGTTGCTCATAAGCGTATTTCTGGCATTTACAATCGCACCCTCAACCCATTCGTCGTTTCCTTCGTATGGGATAATTTTCATATCAAATTCAAGCCTCCCCCCAAACGCCTCCGCATTCCGCCTTCCATTTACATACACAAAATATCCTGTTGGTGATACGGGGAATCCATTTTGGCGAAACAGCCACTGGTATATCTCCATCTGGCGCTTGTATCCATCCTGCCACTGCGCATCCAGCGTTACCTCGCTGTCTTTTGCGGTCGCCTTATAATCAACAATCGCAAGCCTCCCATCCGGTGAAACCCAGATATCATCAATGGCGCCGGAGATGAGAAAGTTCGTCGGCTGATGATGATGGCGGATTCCCTTAAAATTCTCCCGCCATGTTGCAATATCCGCGTGCGCGTATGGGATCATATCAATGCCGCTCTCTTTCATGAGAGGATGCGGCTCTCCCTTTGCGCGGTACGCATCAAACTCCTTCTTCATAAGGTTATCAACCGCGGCGTTGAGTGAAAATGGATATCCCGGCGGCTGGTCAATGCCGAGACGCCTATCCAGATAAAAACAGCGCGGACATCGGAGGAAGTTTTCCAGTCGTGAGCGGCTTAATTGATACGGCGCGGTCTGCGACGGATTAAAACAATTGTATATACGACGGCCGTACCGCCGGAAATTATTTGTGTTCTTTTCTGCCATTAATTTATTCTGTTATTTTATACATAGTATACACTTTCCCACTCGCATCCCATTTTACTCCCTCTCCCCGCAAGCGACGCATCTTTTGTTTTGTGCCGCTGTTATATCCGCCGAGTGAGCCGTCCGACCGGATAATACGATGACAGGGTACGGCTTTTGTGTCACGATTGGCATTCATTATTGCGCCTACCGCGCGCGCGGCGCGCGGGTTTCCTGCTCTCAAAGCTACCTCCCCATAGCTCATCACCTTGCCGCGCGGAATTGCGGCAACAACACCCCGAACTCGTTCTGTAAACTTATTCATATATCTTATTCATATTATATACTACCTCGCTCACCTCCTTTGCGCACATTGTTTTCATAAGCTGCTCCCGTAACTCTTTTGCGCCGTCAAATCCCAATGCATATGCGCCAAAATGTTTTCGCATGACGGAAAAATTCTTTATGCCACTGAAAAGCTTCTCAAAAAGAGCTGCGTGTTCGCACATTACCGCGAGACGCTCCTGTATTGATATCTGTTTTTCTGCACGGCTAAACAGCCACGGGTTACCGAATACCCCTCTTCCAATCATAACTCCATCGGCACCGGTTTCTTGCGTACGCCTCTCGGCCTCCGCAAGAGTGCCTACGTCACCATTGCCAATGATGAGCGTACCGCTGCCTTTTGCAATTTCAACGGCACACGCAATCGCATCCCAGTGTGCGGGCACCGCCGACATCTCTTTGCGCGTGCGCGCATGAAATATAATCGCAGACGGCTCGGCAGAGAGAAGATGTTTTGTCCATTCGCCTACCGTATTTTCGGCATACCCAATACGCGTTTTCACCGAGACAGGAATGTCTCCCGCGCCATGCTTCGCGGCGATGATAAGCTCTTTTGCAAGTTTTGGGTCTTTTATCAGCGCCGCACCCGCTCCCTGTTTCTCAACGGCTCTATCCGGACAACCCATATTAATATCAATACCATCAAAGCCGAGCGTACGAATAAGCTCTGCGCATCGGGCAATATTATCTGGCTTCGCTCCGAAAATCTGCGCAACAATAGGTCGCTCTGCCTCGGTGAACATAAGGTCAGTCATCAGCCGCTCCTTCCCCGCAGAACACAATCCGTCACATGAGACGAACTCCGTGAACATCACATCCGGCTTTCCATACTTTGCGATAACGCGACGAAACGCTGCATCGGTTACATCAGCAAGCGGCGCCAGCAAAAATATCGGTTTTTTTAGATTGTTCCAAAATCCTTCCATATGTGGATAGCATATGTAGCTTTCTGGTAGCTTGCAACTATGAATTAAAAAACCCGCCCAAAAGTGTATCACCTTGGACGGGGAGTATCGGCGAGAATCCTCCTTCAGGCCGCGCTGGGCGGCTCGGGTTCGTGTTCGGCATAGCCATTGCTCGGCATGCTACGGATCCACACCCCGACGTTGATCTTATCCATCTCGCAGACTTTGATAAGCGACAATAGGAAGTCTTCTGCGTCTCGATCCCCGATGTCGTATGGGGGAAGCCGCGTGCCGAGGTCGACGACGAGCATGAGTCGCGACATGTTCCAAGAGAGAGCGACTTCGGCAGGAGTGAGAAGCTTTGGAATAAGAGCAACATCTCCTTCCTTATAGCCGAAACGAGATGCCACCTTGACAACAATTGTTACCCTGTTTCCTTCTAGAAACCCCTTGACTTCGGAATCGTCCTCCGCAAGGATTGCGTGAATGTGGGGCATGGTTGCCTCCTTTTGAGATCGTAAACTGGATCGGTTACTCTAAGAGAACAGCTTGCCCCATTATACTGTTTTCTTATTTGTTTGTCAACGGCTCAACGTCGTTGAGCCGTTGAGTGAGGTTGAGTCTAGTTTATACTTTCTCGTAATAGACATGCCTGCCGGTTTTGCCGACCTGGCGGATTATGCCCTCTTTTTCCAATTCATCTAAGTAGCGAGTAGCCGTGGCATCGGATACGCCGAGTAGGTTCTGAATATCATCATTGGAGACCCTGTCCTGTCCATTCATAAACTCTGAGATCTTCCGTTTGTTCTCCTCTTTCTCCCGTGCCTGTGTTTCGATGAGCCCTGTCTTCCTCGTTTTCTTCCACACCACAAACCCAACTCCTATTCCTACAAAAATCCCGAGAATGAAAATTATGACGGTTGTTTGGGACATGACTTAACTATCAAGTTGTTTTTCCTCCGCTAAAGAAGTAGCCAGAAAGTGTTTCGTGGCGCCTCATTTACCTTTTATTACCAGCAGTAAGTCTTTGCAAAAACTTCTTCTGTTCCTTTCTCTTTTCAAGCCAGCTCATTTTACGCAAATCGTCAGCTACGGTTTTAGACACTCGATATAGCTGCTTATCCAAATCAACAACGTCTTGATTGACTTGAAGCGCTAAATCATTTAATCCCATCAATTTGATGCCACTCAATGTTCTAACACGCGATAGGGCTACATAACCCATACCAAAGGTAAACGACTTACTAAGATCAATTTCTGCCACATCTAAACTCATTCCCTGGCTCTTGTGAACCGTTATGGCCCATGCGAGACGTAGGGGCACTTGGCTTATTTCTGCCTTTATGACCTCGTTTTCTTCAATGGTCCAACTAGTTGGTCGAGCAGCCACCTCTTTGTCTTTTATTGTCTTTATTACCGGATAACCGTCATCATCAAAATCAATAACCTTTCCTAGTGTTCCGTTGACATATCCTTTGTCAAAATTATTCTTTACGAACATAACAACAGCATTCTTTTTCAAAATAAGCTCTTCCGGAGCCATGCAACCCTTTTTTAAAGATTCTATCAAATACTTGTCTCCCTTGCATTGCATTGTATAAGTTTTTGGTTCGCTATCAATTTTTTCAAGCTCAAAGCTATTGATTGCGCCTACGTCGACATTATTAGTATATAGCTTCGTAGGCGCAATATTAGAGGCAATTGGTTTATTAAATCTACTTGTCAGAAGTTCTAGGGTGGCACTAGATATTTCACCGGACCGTATATCATTTAAGACTTTTAGAAAGTTGAGATCTTGTTGACGATATTGCTCTGTCAAATAACAAACTTTTATACTCATACCTCCCCAAGCTTTGGAAGTATGCACGAAACTATCATCCTCCCCATTTTTAGAAACTGGCGGGAGTTGGAAAAAATCACCAGATAAAATAACCTGCAATCCGCCGAAGGATAAATTATTGTTTTTAAATGCACGGCAAACTTTATCTACCATATCCAATCTGAAAGAATGGAGCATTGAAACTTCATCTATGATTAAAACCTTGGTATTTGAAAACCTCATTCTTACGTTGATGTTCTTCAATAACTTTGATAGATGGTCGTTAGTTATCTCGTCCTTGATGCCTAAACCGGCCCAAGAGTGTATTGTTCGGCCATCCATATGGGTTGCAGCTATACCAGTTGAGGCAGTTACGCCCACGCCTATTTTCTTACTCTTTAGATATTTAATATACTGGTTTAATAAAAAGGTTTTTCCGCTTCCGGCGGGACCAGTAAGATAAATATTGTGGCCAAGTTTAAGTATATCTAAGGCTTCGTTTTGGGTCATATAGTATATAAATAGTGTACCTTGCGCTATTGCTGGGATTTCTTATTGTCGCCCTTTTCTCTTCGTCAATATTGTCGAGGGAAATATTCTTTTCCTGCTTGCCATAAATATTTATCAATTTCTTTCGAGCTGAATTCGCGGAGACCGAAGTGGGCCCTAAACTTTTGTAGGATATTTTTAAATTGAGGATAGTCACGCAGATCTTTCGCCGTAAACTTATAGAATTTTTCTGTCCGTTTAAAATGCATGAGTATTTTCTCCACAAAATAGTCAAAGATTGGATAATGCTCGGGTTGATGATGACTGCAATATTTTGATGCAAAAGAATAGAAGTTGCGCAAAGAACCGCCAGGCATTTTTACTTTTGCTATTTTGTTAACAATATATTCATCATGCGCCATTAAGTTTTTATCTATGTTAAGTTTTTTTATATGCCTAGATATTGGAAATATCGAGAATATGTTCGCACTGTAAAAATTGTTAAGAGAGGAGGCCTTAATCAAAATATGCTCAATTCTTCCATTTCTGGGATATGTATCTTGGAATAAAAGCCTAAGGGCTTCTTCCTGTAAAACAAAATCTTCGCGCGAATCCCATTTTTCGAGATACTTTTTGATTTCTTCTTTTGATGGTTGTGGTATCGACATTCCTTTCATACTTGCATACAAAGTCATGGGGCTATTTGCAATGATTTATTCTACATAACAAAGGGTTCCTATCACCCTTCCTCTTCGCGTTTATTTTATACCATTCCACCGGTTGAGGTAATCAGAAACTTCGTTATCGCGCCTGCCAAGGGAGATTTTGTCTCCCCTTCTTGTGATGGTAATCCGGTATAGTTTCCCCTCGCCAACCACATGAACAAACTCTTGTTCAATTGCCTTTTCAATTTCATGCAAAGGCAAAATCAAATAATCTAACTTGCCATTTTCTCGTAAAACAAAAATGTAGAATGTTTTACCGGCATTATGTCGCTCAAAAGAAGCTATGCGCAGATTGAAATGGAATGCGGCATGGCGCCTGCTGATATTCCGTGTCTTAACTTGAATATGAAAGATCTCGCCTCCTTTTATCGCAAGGATATCAACCCCGATATCTACCACCATCAATGCGGCATTGTAGCCACGAAAAAGTAGTTCAGAAAGAACAGTGTGCTCACCTGCCTTTCCGATATAACCACCCTCAACCTCTTTTTCTTCCTCGTATTCAAGCTCATCGATAATCCGATCGGGCTTAATTTCTGCCTCAAGCTTCGATCTTATTTCGTTAAGAGTAAATTCCCCGAGGCCAACTCTTTTAAAATCAGAAAGTTCTCCTTTATTTTTAATATCGGTAGCAATTCGTGCGCCGATAGTTAAGCGTTGCGTTTTGCCTCTGCTACCAACAAGGCTGCGTTTTTTAATTTCAACCTCAATTTGTTTTGTGGTGAGCGGCTCTCTGGATTCTCTTAAAATCAGCTTTATTGCTTCTCTGAATGTCATAAATCTACTTTCCTAATTTTTGTTGGCCAAGGTTTCATAATTTTCGTTTTTTTTCTTACTTTGCTCACTCGCAAATTTATCCACATCACTAAAGAATTTAAGTAAATCTCGCCCCTGTTTCTGCCATATTTTATACCACATAGATATAAAGTCGCGAGGGGGTTTTTGATCCTTTTCCAGAAAAAATAAATGCGCCTTTAAAACCCTTTTATGGAATAAGTCCTCAACGGTTTTAATAGTATCAAGGGGTAGTTTTTTAACCTTTGAATTATTTGTCAATTGTTTGGCTTTCGTTTGATTAAAGATGCTTTTATGTATCAAATCATCTCTAGTACTTTTGAAATCACGGTACCTTTCAAAAGAAAATTTATCTACCAAATTGAAACTAGATGCACATTGCAATACTGTCTCAGCATTTACTCGGTCGTTCCAACTTTTCCCATGAGAATTATAAAATATTTCAGGGAAGGACAATTTAATAACTGTATCAATATATTGGTCTGCCATTGCATATGCTTCAATAAAGTGCCCGCTATCGATATCTTGGATTATCCAAGCATCAATGTCGGTTATTTTAGAGTACGCCAACGGCCCCTCTTCTTTTCGTGGATCATATCGAGAGTATCTCTTAAAGAGTTCTCTAGCTAACTCTTTTTGCTCCTTTTCTAACCATACTTTTTCTGCTTTCCAGAATTGACCGTTATCTATCTTGTCTCCATTTTCGTCTTTAATAAGGCCAGCTAGTTTATCGTAATGAGCCAAGATTTGTTCTAGGGTAGCATTTTCTCCGGCATCGCGCTTGGCTCTATCATATTTGTCGCTGTTATTGTTAAGCGTATATTCACGATCGCCAATTTTAAGTTTGATTTCATGCATGATTTTGTTGGCTATTATTTTTTATTTGAGATTCCTATTATTTTCCTTCTCACTTCCTCACCAACTCCTCCGCAGTGTCTGTCTGCATAACAGCCCTTCCTACTTATCCACAGATTTTCGGTTTAGTTTCGGTTTGGTATAATAATTATAATCCAAAAACAAACCAAAATACAATATGCTCACTAAGCGTCAAAAACAAATAATGGATTTCATCACGGCCTACGCTAAAAAACGTGGATACTCCCCCTCTCTGGAGGAGATAAGGAAGCGACTTAGGTTGCGTGCTGTCTCCACGGTCCACCAACATGTCAACGCATTAGTAAATAAGGGCTTCCTTATTAAAGACGGCAATTCGGCGCGCGGTATTAGCTTGACAGGGAGGACCAGTAAACTGGTAAGGATCCCCCTCTTGGGTACAATAGCCGCCGGTCAACCAATTGAGGCGATACAGGACAAGGAAACGATCGCGGTTCCCCAGAATAAACTGCCACGATCCGGAGAGGTCTATGCGCTCCGTGTTGTGGGAGACAGTATGATTGATGAGGGTATCCGCAATGGAGATATAGTTTTGGTAAAACAACAGAGCGTCGCGGACAATGGACAAAAAGTTGTTGCGCTCATAGACAATCACGAAGCAACACTCAAAAAATTCTACAAAGAGAGAGGGCATATCCGTTTACAGCCGGCTAATAGAAAGTTAGAGCCGATTATTTTACGCAAGGACCGCGACTTCGCGATACAAGGAGTGGTACTTGATATTATACGAGAGAACAGCGTAGGCGTTTCTGAGGTTGTTCTTGATAAAACAACAAAAAATGCAGACGCAGCAGTGCTGAAACCATATTATGAAAAACCGAGTTTTAAACTATACCAAGCGAACTGCTTAGATGTACTAGCTTCGCTTCCCGAAAACTCGGTTGATATGATCTTCGCGGATCCGCCATACAACCTTTCAAACGGCGGTTTTACGGTCCATGCTGGACGTCGCGTTAGCGTAAATAAAGGAGAATGGGACAAGAGCAATGGGTTAAAAAAGGATTTTGAATTCCACCTTGAGTGGATAAAAGCCGCCAGGCGTGTATTGAAACCGCATGGAACAATCTGGATTAGCGGGACGTATCATTCCATCTACCAATGCGGATTTGCGCTTCAGGTTGCTAAATTCCATGTCCTCAACGATATCTCATGGTTTAAGCCAAATGCCTCCCCTAATCTAAGTTGTAGATACTTTACCGCTAGCCATGAAACTCTGGTATGGGCGCGAAAAGACAAGGACGCAAAGCATATCTTTAATTATGACTTGATGAAAAATGGGAAGTGGCCAGAAGATTCTCTTAAAAAACCAAATACTCAAATGCGTTCGGTCTGGGCTATGGGTACGCCCAAGACCGCGGAGAAAAAGTTCGGCAAACACCCAACACAGAAACCGGAGGACTTGTTAAGGCGAATTGTGCTTGCATCAACAAATAAAGACGACTTGGTTATAGATCCTTTTACAGGGAGTTCAACGACTGGTATTGCCGCCTACCTCCACGGCAGGAAATTTATCGGCATTGATACAGAGAAAAAATATCTGGACGTATCAATAAAGCGATTTGAGGAGTTGAGTAATAATATAAAAACATGAAAATTGTAACCCGCGTTACTGCAATAAGAAACTTGAAAAAATACGTAGGCAAAGATCTTGCCGAACTCGCACCGCAATTTGACATAGCTCCATTTAAAGACGGAAAGCAAAATAAGGGCTGGAAAGGCCTTGTTTTAGAGCGATTGGCGGGTCTGGAAACTAATGTATCAAAGGCACCGAACGGACTTACTTATGAGCTGAAATCTGTTGCTTTTCATATTGTGAACAACGAACTTGTACCAAAGGAGACAATGGCAATAACAATGATAAATCCTAAAGAGCTGAAAACCAATCCATTTTTTGAGAGTCATGTTTGGCAAAAACTCAAAACGATTATTTTCTGCGCCGTTGAATGGAATGGTAAAAACGCAAAAAATGCAAAGTTATTACGAGTTACGAGCTTGGATTTTGCTGAAGACGATAAACTAATCAAGGAGATTGAAGCTGACTATGACTTTATCCGCAATAAACTGCTCAAAAAGGGCTTCGACGCTTTAACTGGGAAGGACGGTAGGTGGATACAGGCAAGAACGAAAGGGATCGGCGGAATAAATCCCCGGACCGGCAAACGCCGCCCGATCACCAGAGCATTCTATGCACGCACCGTGCTCGTAAGACATATCTTTGAGATTGCAAATTAGTGCCGTCTATAGCCTGGCATTGCTGCCTAGAGTACTTCTGTTTAGTACTTTCTGCCGTCCATATAATCCTTTAATGTGGTTAAGAGATCGCGGAACATATATGCGTCTGGCCTATTTTTTCCATTTCTGCAAAGAAGTTCTATTATTATGGCGACGTAATCCAATATCAGTTTTTTGTTAAATGACTGGAGCTAATCCTCGCTATCTAAAAGGCCGCTTGAAGAAGATTATTTGTCTTCTTTACCCTTTTTGCTCTCATCAATCTGATACAGCACACTTTTTAACTGTATCGGATTTTCTTTAAGCAACTCTGAAACGAGCACATCCGGATCATGTTTCTTGCGTTGCCTGTACCAGATTACGATACTATAAATGCCCAGTCCAAAGCTCACTATTCCAAGTACTATTAGAATAGCTTTAATAGTGTCTCCAGAAATCGGTCCAATATCTATATAGTTCTCCACAATTAATGCTGGCAAGATGAAAGCTATCGCAAAACCAAACCACGCCAGAACATTCCCGAAAGAGGTGGCAACGCCTCTTATGAGATGAAGATGATTCGATAATTTGCTTTTGTTAATTATTATCAAATCTCCATCAGTGTTGTCGTGCACATTTGGTTTTTGTATCTTTAACGGCATAATCAAGTAATCTTACACAATAGAAGATTAAGAATCAACGGCTCATCTCCGTTGAGCCGTTACCATACACCTTCCTCCTTTATAATAAAAACCCGCCGCCGAACTGCGCGGACGGGTTTCGTCGCTGTTCGGGAACGGGTTGGATTATGCTACTCTCTCGCCTTTGGTTGGTTCCGCCCGGAGGGCGGTGATGGGAACAAAAAAGTGCCTGCCCGTATGCCATTGCTCTTCGGGCTCTTCCACTTTCTCGTCCGCCTCCACATACACCACACGAACTTCTCCGGGTTTATCAACCAACTCCCCCAGCCTTGTTACTTTGCCGGGGAAAGACAGAATGCCGTACCTGAAAAGAACACGATCTCCCTCACTCCACGGAACGCAGTTTAGCTCCTCATGAACTTTGACCTCCGTTTCGTTCTTGAATTCAGCCCCGCACTCGTCACACCATATCATCTTCTTGATGGTCATACACACACCCTCCAGATTAAAGTGATATCAGGAACTATCCGCAAGGTAGCATTGGTGCGTATATTTGTAAATCGGAGATGAATCCGTCCAAGGATTTCGCACAGTATGTCATCTCTGCAACGGCACGAAGCTGAATCCGTAGAATTCTTCTTTCGTTATCGTACCGTCTTTTTTCTTATCTATCTTCCATACCGAATCCCGAACAGGGATAACCATGCGACCTGCCTCGCCTGCAGGCGGGCCGCCAGCGGCAAGCTGGCTGATCGACTCATTCGGGAGCTCTTCTGCGGCGGCAGACACCAGAATCTTATCAAAAGGCGCTTTTTCCGGTATGCCAAATACACCTTCTTTCGCCTGCGCGATACTCGCCTGCGGCAAATTATATTTTTTAAGGTTCGCCGTGCCAAGCGCAACGAGCTCAGGAATAATCTCTATGCCAGCAATGCTTCCACTCGGACCGATAATATGTGCAAGAAGTGCAGTTGTCCATCCAGAGCCAGTACCCACATCCAAAACTTTATCTCCCTTTCGCGGTTGGAGAAGCTCAAGCATAAATGCGACGACTGTCGGCTGGGAAATTGTTGCGCCAAAGCCGATGGGAAGCGGAAAATCTCCGTATGCGTCATCGCGATATTCCGGCGGAACAAAATCCGCGCGATCCACGGTGGCAAACGCATCAATGATGCGTTGCGTTTTGAGTATTTCGTTCTCTTTGAGATGAGAAATTAGTTCTTCTCTTGTTATATTCATTCAACGCGAAAATCTGAAAATCCACTCCTTTCTTTTTCTTGCACTTCAACGCGCTCAATATGCACGCCAGACGGACCCTGTTTGCACCATGCGAGAAATCGCTCAAGAGCACCATCTTCTCCTCCCGCCTCAATATATACGGAGCCATCCGGCTCATTCCGGACAAATCCCTGTACTCCATTCCGCAACGCCTCGGTGCGCGTGGAATGACGAAAGAACACGCCCTGCACATTCCCGAATATTCTGATTGCAACCTGCCGCATATCTTGATTATCTCTGCCCGATCAGCGCGAGCGCGCCGTATAGCCCAGCTTTATCTCCAAGTGTCGCCTTCTCCACGGGCGGGATTTCCGGGAATATTTTCACGGTCTGCTTCAGATGCACACGGACGCGCTCAATTGAAATGCCGTTTGGCTGATTCTCCACACGAGAACCTTCGGTTCCGTACGGGGCAAGCATCATTGACCCGCCGATAACCACGATGTCCGGCGACCAATACATAAGCGTATTGTGCACGCCGTATGCGAGAATACGGGCGGCCCGCTCCCATGCTTTCTTGCTCCGAATTTTGCGCGGCGCTCGAAGATACCGGTTCTTGATCGCCGCGCCGGAAATGTATGCATCAAGGCGTTGAACATGCGGGCTGATGAACGGAATGTTTATTCCCATATGAATAATCTGATGACCAATTTCAAATCCCATCGCATTCTTGTCTATTTCCCCATCCACAATCCGGACGCCATTCACGCCCGTACTCACCGTGATATATGCCACAATGCCATATCCTTTCCCCGCGCCAGCCACTGCTTCTCCGAGACCTCCGAGCGCGGTGTCGTTTTCGAGAAACACCGGCGCGCCTGCCTGCGCAGGCAGGCCAATTTCGCGTGCAATATCATCCCGAACTGGTTTTCCAACCCACTGCGGCAGATTCGGCGCATTTACAAGCATGTTCTTCTCGCGATTGAATGGCCCGGCAATACCTCCCGCCGCCGCCGTGATGGATTCTCTCCCGGCAAATTCATGCGCAATCCGACCGAGAAGACGAACTCCCTCCTCATACGCCTTCGGCGTTTTTACGATTTTTGACTCATCAAATGTTTCGCCGTCGCGGCCAGCCTTGGGCTGGGAGCATGCAACACGCATGTTCGTTCCTCCGATATCAAATAGAATGACCATGCCAGCTATTTTATACGCTTCTTGAACTCTTCTATCACCGGAACCGCTTCAGGGTCCACGTTGCGTGTGAGCGCGAGATGATATGCCGTCCAATAGGCGAGCATAATTGACGAAAACAATTTATGAAATACCTCCGCTCCGGTAACTTCAATCGCCTCAACCGCGAGATTACGAGAGCGGTAAAGATCCTCAAACGCCGTCATGCGCCTTCTGATGCGCTCGTCATCTGCGAGGTCCTTCAAAATGAGAAAGGAAAACTTCCCTGGAATATCACTCTCCGTAAAGCTCGTAATTTCATTGTGATTCATCTCCGGAAATACATTACAGAACGCTGGCGTTTTCCCTGTTTCGTTGAACGCGATCTTCCAATTATACGCAAGCGCACTGTTTTGCATTGAAGCATAGATAACCGGTATCGTTCCGAGAAGACGTTCTGCAAGCCGCTTGCCGGGCTGTTCGTATCCCGCCGGCGTAAGTGTGTCTGTAAGAGCGCGCAATTCGGATACAATGTCTTCTCTCCCCACTATCTTTGCAAGAGCAAGAATGCAGTATCCAATCGCAAGGCGTGGTTGAATGTTAATTTCCGGCAACTGAACATATGGCTCTCCATCATTCTGCGCCATCTCCAAAAGCTCGCCTCCTGTCGCGACAGCGATGCGAGCGATATTTCGTTTTTTCGCCTCCGCAAACGCATCTATCGCTTCTTTGGTATTCCCGGAATAGGAAACCGCAATCACCAGAGACTGTTGCATCTCATCTTCGGGGATGGGAGGCAAGCCATAATTCGCATGCACAGAGAGCGGTATGTGTGGATATGCGCTCTTTAGAATATCAGCGGCGAGATGCGACCCTCCCATGCCAACAACAATGAACTTTTCTTTTGGTTCAAGGTGGGAGTCGTTCTCAATGCGCGGCTCATATTCAAACTGACGCGCAAAATTTCTAATTGCTTCGTCCATCATTCTTTTTCAACCCTTATGTAATTTCCAGCAGTTTTCGCAATCGCGCCTCATCAAATCCGACAACAATCTCTCCGTCAATATCAATCGCCGGAACGCCCATTTGCCCTGTTTTTTGAATCATCTCTTCGCGCGCCTTGTCGTCGGCTACTACGTCTTTTTCCTCGTACTGCACATTATGTTCTTTAAAAAAATCTTTCGTCATTTTGCAGTAGACGCAGGTCGGTGTTGTGTAGATGGTAACGGTATGCATATGCGCTTGATGATATCGCAGTACTCTAAAAATTCAAAATGTCCACCCCGTTAGAAATTTACGCTTCAACTCTTGAATAATTTGGCTCCAGCTATTTCTAACACTATTTCTAACAGGAGCTGCCTGTAGTGAGCTTGCCGAACTACTCCCGCACCACAACAAGGATACCCAGCATAGAGAAGCCATCGCAGACATCCTTGCAGGAGAAGGCGTAGGTTCCATAGGGATAGGCCTGAAACTGAATGGTCTTCTTCTCTCCCTTC